>ENA-OXFQ01000049-OXFQ01000049.1-human-gut-metagenome-genome-assembly--contig:-NODE-49-length-40754-cov-51.4903_pt1 | contig 40754 bp, 30 predicted proteins | sample MGYA00249836_ERZ652266 | MGnify/ENA primary metagenome ERZ652266 (study PRJEB26925, sample SAMN05826735) | human gut metagenome | biome: ENVO:2100002; feature: ENVO:00000062; material: ENVO:00002003...
TTGTAAAGAGGCAAGACAATTTTTTTTCATTCCATTGTATTGGTAGTCGTATATCGATTTGTTACTACCTATTATAATTACTGTGATGAAATTGATTATATTCTATTTATATTGATTTGTATAGAGTTATTTGTATGGTTCCTTTTAATTTATGAAACCTTAAATAACCGATTGAGATTGCTTATAATCAGTAGATCTTATAAATAATCGGAACATGGCTTTGAATTGAAGCCTCATAGTAACACTACAGTAAGTATAAATTGTGCACGAATGGAAGTTGGGGGAGATAATTCATGGGGCTTGCCTATATTAGAATCTTATCGGCTAAAATCAGGCATTTATAAATTTAGATTTGTGATTCGGTTAAAAAGAAATACTAAATGAAAGAAAATATACTTTTTATTTAACGTATTTTTATAGTTAATCTTGAGTACAGGAGTTTTTTATATGCGTCATTTGAATAGATATGATAAAATAAATCTTGTTAACTATTATAACAGAAATGAAAAGCATGAAAAAAAGTCCGAAACAAAATTGGGAAAGTAATATCAGACGTACTCCCATTATTTTAGGGTTATCGGCAGCATTATGTATGCCGTCTGCATTTTCTTATGCAAATGCAAGTGACCCTATTGCCGGTGAATTGGTTCAGTCTGTCCAGCAAGGACGTACTGTCACAGGTAAAATCATAGATGACACAGGGGAACCGTTAATTGGTGTATCCGTACTGGTGAAAGGTACAACGGTGGGTACGATTACCGATTTTGACGGTAATTATTCTTTGGAAGTTCCTTCAGGTAAGAATATTCTTGTCATATCTTATATAGGATATAAGACACAGGATATAACGGTGGGAAAAAGCAATCAGCTGAACATTAAAATGGAGGCCGATACGCAGGCTTTGGATGAAGTAGTCGTTGTAGGTTATGGCGTGATGAAGAAACGTGACCTTACAGGTTCTATTGCTTCAGTGAAGGCGGCTGATATTGTAAAATCACCGGCATCTAATGCCATGGAAGCATTGCAGGGGCAGGTTCCGGGTTTGGATATTGTACGTAATTCAGGTAAGGCTACTTCGGGTGTAACCATTAATATTCGCGGCCAGCGTTCACTGTCCGATGTGAAAGATGAGTTTGGTAACAATGTTGCCAATGCTCCGCTGTTTATCATTGATGGTATGCAGGGAGGTGATTTCTCGGATATTGCTCCGGCTGATATTGAGTCTATTGAGGTGTTGAAGGATGCTTCTTCTACGGCAATTTATGGTTCACAAGGTGCTAATGGGGTAATCATTATAACAACCAAGAAAGGTGCGCAAGGCAAAACAAAGTTTTCTTATAATGGTTATTTTGGTGTAAACGGGTGGGCGCAATATCCTGATATGCTGAGTGGGGAAGACTATATGCAGGTGCGTCGTGAAGCTGCTCGTACTGGCGGTCAGTGGAATTCTACCGCCGATGACCAGAAACTTTTCACTGTGGAGGAATGGCAGGCCATTCAGAACGGTGAGTGGACTGACTGGATAGATGAGGTGCTTCATACAGGGCTTGTTCAAAGCCATCAGGTTACAGCGTCAGGAGGTACGGAAAAGACCACCGCGATGTTGTCTGCCGGATATTATCAGGAAAAGGGTTCTTTCAAAAATGATAAAATGGATAAGTACAACTTGCGTATGAACATTGAGCACAAGTTAGGCAAGACCGTAAAAGTAGGAGCTACTACACAGGTCACTCATTATGCACAAGATGAGCGTGCCGAGAATGTGCTATGGCGCGCTGCTACTAATGCGCCTCTTGGTAAAGCATACGATGAAGACGGTAAAGTGGTAGAATATCCATTAGGAAAGAATGGACAGGTGAGTCCGTTGGTGGATGAGGCATCTGAAGTGGCTGCAAGACATCATGTGCTGAAAACAAATTTGATAGCTAATGGGTATTTGGATTTTACTCCTGTTGAAGGATTGACTTTCCGTTCTAATTTAGGAACCAATTATGCTTTTTATCGTAAGCAGGATTTTGAAGGGGCCAGTTCTATTGACCGTTTGGGACAGAATTCAACGTCACTGTCCAAAATCAAATCTTCCGAAAAGAGTTTTGTGAATTGGGATAATATTATCAGTTATAACAAAACCGTCAAAGATCATACTTTTGGTGCCACTGCATTGACTTCGTGGACACAATCCAAATATACATCAGTGAATGCGCAAGGAGAGGGCCAGTTGGTTGATTCATACTTATGGCATAATCTGGGTGCCAATGACAAAAGCTCTTATGTCATTGGATCGGATTATATACAGCACCAGACTTTCTCGTATGCTTTGCGCTTCAACTATAGTTATAAAGGCCGTTATATGTTGACGGTTTCTAATCGTTGGGATGGTGACTCCCGTTTGTCTAAAGGTAATAAATGGGCAAGTTTCCCTTCTGTAGCTGCTGCATGGCGCATTAGTGATGAAGCGTTCATGAAGAATGTGGAAGCTCTGAGCAACTTGAAGTTGCGTTTAAGTTGGGGTAAGACAGGTAACTCGGGTATCATGGCCTACGGAACTCAGTCGGGCTTGACTCCGAAAACCAACTCTGCTTTTCAGGATAATGGCTATACCTATTATATATACAATGAATATGTAGGTAATGAGAATGTAGGCTGGGAGATGTCCAATACCTGGGATCTAGGTTTTGATATCGGTTTGTTCAATAACCGTATTTCGGCTGTTGTCGATTTATACCAGACAAAGACTACTGATATCCTGTTGCCCCGTACTTTGCCTACTTCTATGGGTGGTAGTAACGCAACTCCGTTCAAGATGTATCAAAATATCGGTGCAACCATGAACCGTGGTATAGAAATATCGGTAAATACCGTCAATGTGGATAACAAAAACTTTAAATGGAACTCCACTCTTACTTTTGCTGCCAATCATGAAGAGATTACCGATCTGATTGATGGCAAAGACATCATTGGATCAGATTCGCATATTACGACTAGTTTGTTGATTGGACGTCCTTTGAAATCATTCTATCATTTTATTAATGAGGGAATCTGGCAGGAAAATGAGGCTGAAGAAGCAGCTAAATATTTTAAAGATTCAAAGAAGACACAACCCTTCAAACCGGGTGATATCAAACTGAGAGACTTGAATGGTGACTATATTATTGATGATAAGGATGAAACTTACCTGGGTAGCCAGTCACCGAAATGGACAGGTGGATTCAACAACAACTTTAGTTATAAGAACTTTGATTTGAACGTATATATTATCGCTCGTTGGGGGCAGATGATTGATTATGAGCTGACCGGTTCTTATGATCCTCAGGGAAAAGGTAACTTCCCTGCTTACTTGAACTATTGGACGCCGGAGAATCCGTCCAATGATTTTCCGCGACCGGCTCAGACCAATTTCTATAACTATCTGGGTTATCAGACTTTGAATTACATTGATGGTTCGTATTGGAAGATCAAGACTGTATCACTGGGGTATACATTCCCCAAATCGTTGACTTCAAAATTGGGCGTGTCCAAACTTCGTGCATATGTCACCGCCAATAATCTCTTCTCTTTTGCCAAGAATCATTTGATTCAGGATTACGATGCAGAACGCGGAGGGTCAGCAAAAGCTCCGTTGCAGCGTCAGTTTATATTTGGTTTGAATCTTGATTTCTAACAGATAAAAAAGAAATAACTATTATGAAATACGGTAAAAAATATATGTTTGTAGCATGTGCTGCTCTGTTATTGGGCATGCAATCATGTGATTTGGAGGAATACAATCCTGCCGGAAGTACCCCGGATAACGTGTACAAAGAACAGGCCGGTTTTGAGGCCCTTGTCAATTCGGCTTATGCTTTTTGGGGCGGTCAGTTTTATGGACGTGAAGATTTTGTGTTATTGCTGAACGGTGGTGGCGATCTTTGGATCAATATTGCCAATTGCGGTTATGGTCGTCAGATGTCTAAATATGAAGAATTGACGGCTTCGGTTGGTCAGATTAAGAACACGTGGAATCGTCTGTATGAAATTATAAACGACTGTAATGCCGGTTTGGAACGGATTGACCAAGTGGAATTCAAAGACAAGAAACTGAGAGATATCCGTTTTGGTGAATTAAGTTTCATGCGTGCTTACGCTTATTGGCATTTGGTTGAAATTTACGGTAACGTGGATCTTAGGACCAAAGAAACTTCTGCCGAAAGTCTTTCAATGAATTGTTATCGCAGCAGCTATGAAGATTTATATGATTTAATGCTGACTGATGCGCAAAATGCGGTGGATAATCTGCCCGTTGATCCTTATCCTGTTAAAGATGTAGGTCGTGCGACCTCAAAAGCAGCATACGGCTTGTTAGCGCGCATCGCACTGACACGGGTTTCCTATTGTGACAGTCAGGCAGACAAAGATAAATATTATAAAATCGCTGAGGATGCGGCTCAATATGTGATTGATAACCAGAGCGCATTGAAGGTGTCTTTGTATAATACACCTGCCGAAGTTTTTGATCCGGATAATAATAAAACGAATAAAGAGGCTATGTTCGTTGTGACCCACTCTACTGAGTCATCATTGAATATGCAGGCTAAAAACCCGAACCGTATGCATATGTATTTCCATGCCAGTTATTCGGCAAGAGCAGGTATGGTACAGGATTATGAATATGGAAATGATAAGAATGCCAAGTCGGGTAGTATGGCGATGATGCCTACCCGTTATTTATTGGAATTGTATAATGAGGATATAGATGCTCGTTATAATGCTTGGTTCCGTGAAGAGTATAAACTGAATACACCCCAAGCTTATGCCTGGACTAAGGATCAGTTGGACTATTTTGAAAAACCGTCATCTATGATTGGTCAGGTTATTCAGCCGGGAGAAACAGCGCTACTTTTCACCAAGAAGAAGATTGCTGGCAAACGTAACTTGCCATATGCTGTCGTCGATATTGATGATACCTATGCAGCCGATGGAAGTGTCAGCAAGAGTGCCAACTTTAACATTCACTTCCCGACATTGCTAAAGTACGAAGATGCGAATTTTGAAAACAAAGGCTTGCCTACCAATTCGCAGGTAGGTGCAAATGATGTGATTACCATGCGTTTGCCCGAAATGTATTTCATTGTTGCCGAATGTGAGATAATGAAGTCCGGAGGAAATAAGGAGATAGCTAAAGCACGTATCAATGATATACGCAAACGTGCGGCTGTACCGGGCAAGGAAGCTGAAATGGAGGTAGGAGTGGACAAGATGACGATCGACTTTATTTTGGAAGAAAGAGCACGTGAGTATTGCGGCGAATTCATGCGCTGGTTTGATTTGAAAAGAACCGGAAAATTAGTAGAATATGTGAAAGCTCATAATCCGGACATTCCATTGATTCAACCGCATCATGCATGGCGTCCTATTCCTCAGATGTTTCTGGACTCTATCTTGAATCCGGATGAATTTGGTCAGAACGAGGGATATAATTAATAAGCATGAAAACGATGGCGCTTTTTAAATATATTGTCCTGTCTGTCTGTTTGTGTGGAATTCATCTGAATGGTTTTGCTCAGTCCACCCGTGAGGCTATATTGGAAGATATAGCCCGGACGGGAGGAGTGTACTATGCTTATCCCGTAAAGGAAGCTATCGCGACTCCTCCGCCTAAAGGGTATAAACCGTTTTATATCAGTCATTATGCACGACACGGTTCAAGGTGGATTCAATCGGAACAGGATTATATAACAGTGGTTGATATTTTCGAGAAGGCACATCAAGCTGGAGTTTTGACCGCTTTGGGAGAAGATGTTCGCAAAAGAATGGCGTTGGTGTGGGAAGATGCCGAGGGACATGGGGGAGATTTGACCCCTTTGGGTGTGAGGCAACACCGGGGGATAGCCGAAAGAATGTTTCAGAACTATCCCGAGGTATTCAAGGGATCTCCTGCTCTGTCTGCACGCTCTACCGTGGTGTTGCGATGTGTATTGAGTATGGATGCCTTTTGTGAACGGTTGAAAGAACTCAATCCGGCATTGCAGATCCGGCGCGAAGCTTGTGCCAAGTATATGAAATATATGAATTATCATACGCCGGAAGCTGTGAAATTTGTTTCTCATCAGGGACCTTGGTATGAGGAATATAGAAAGTTTAAAGAAAGCCATACTCGTCCCGATCGTTTGGTCACTTCTTTATTTAATAGTCCTGACTATATCCGTAAGAATGTGAATCCTGATGAATTGATGTGGGGACTTTATTGGATTGCTTCAGATTTGCAGAATGTAGAGATAGAGGTGAGTCTTTATGATGTATTTCAGGAAGATGAATTATTTGATCTTTGGCAAGTTTGCAATTATCATAATTATGTATGTGACGGACCTGCACCTGCCAATGGTGGAATAATGACGGCCAGTGCCCGGTCATTGCTTGAAAATATATTGGATTCGGCCGATGAGGCAATCAGATCCGGGACCCATACGGCGACATTACGTTTTGGGCACGATGGAAATATCATTCCCTTGGTAGCGTTGCTCCAATTGGGCGATATGTGGAAAGCCGAAACGGATCCCGATAAATTTTATCAGGCATGGTGTAATTTCAAGGTCACTCCGATGGCGGCAAACGTTCAGTTGGTTTTCTTCAGAAAAAAAGCTTCTGACGATATACTGGTGAAGTTCATGCATTGCGAGAAAGAAGTTACCATCCCTGTAGAAACGGATATTGCTCCTTTCTACCATTGGAAAGATGTTGAAACATATTATCGTCATCTTTTGCATAAATTGCCATAAGTCTATAAGATGAAAAACGGTGTAAATTCCTGTAGTATTGTAACGGGATTTATACCGTTTTTTTGAATGAGAAAGAGCAAAGGGAACAGCAGATTATCAAAGAAAAGACTTACTTTTGCAATAACAGAATAAATAAAGAATAAAAGACCATGAGTAAACTGAATATGAAAGAGTGGATAAACGAAATTATCCAAAAGAAAGAAGTGGTGGCTATGCCCATCATGACCCATCCGGGCATAGAGATGATAGGGAAAACGGTGCGTGATGCGGTTACTGACGGACAAGTGCATTACAACGCCATCAAGGCATTGAGTGAGAAATATCCCACAGCCGCCGCAACCGTGATTATGGATTTGACGGTAGAAGCCGAGGCTTTCGGAGCGGAGATTGTCTTCCCCGAAAATGAGGTTCCCAGTGTAGTGGGGCGTCTTCTTGCTAATGAGGAGGATATTGAAAAACTGAACATTCCTGCTTTGAATAAAGGAAGAGTCCCCCAGTATCTGAAAGCAAATATGTTGGCAGCCAAGACAATAACGGACAGACCTGTCTTTGCCGGTTGCATCGGCCCTTACTCATTGGCAGGACGTTTGTATGATATGTCTGAAATCATGATGCTTATTTATATCAATCCGGAAGCGGCGAATTCGTTGTTGAAGAAATGTTCGGATTTCATTCTCCGTTACTGTATGGCACTGAAGGCTACAGGGGTGAATGGGGTAGTGATGGCCGAGCCGGCTGCCGGACTCTTGTCTGATGAGGATTGCCGGCAATACTCGTCTGTTTTCATTAAGGAGATAGTAGAGAAAGTGCAAGACGATCACTTCACAGTCATTCTGCATAATTGTGGAAATACCGGTCATTGTACTAAGGCAATGGTAGCTACAGGAGCTGCCGCTTATCATTTTGGAAATAAAATAGATATGGTCGAAGCTCTGAAAGAAGTACCTGCGGATTCTCTTGCAATGGGAAATCTTGATCCGGTGAGTTTGTTCAAGGCGGCTACTCCGGAGGTGATGAAGAAAGCCACACTCGACCTGTTGGGGGCTACCAAGTCCTATCCCAACTTCGTGCTCTCCAGCGGATGTGATACACCGCCTCATACACCTTCTGAAAATATTGATGCATTCTTTGCCGCATTAAATGAATTCAATAATGCTTGAAAAAGAACTTTCTTTTGCTGATCTGCCTATCTCATTGTCCGAAATCTATGAGACGATGGGATATGCAGATGCTGTACCCGACGAAGCAGTAGAAAAAGAAGTCCGTGGGGTGCTTGGACGGGTTGAGGCAGTAACTTCTCCCCGTTTTTGTTTTTTCATATCCGGTGGAGATTTGGATGAAACAAAAGATTTGCTTACTGTCGGTAAAACTAGTTTCAGTATAGGTAAAATAATAACCCGGCAACTGCGTGGTTCGGAATCCTTCGCTTTCTTTGCCGCGACTGCCGGAACTGGCTTTGAAAAGTTCCAGCATACGTTGCAACAAGAGGGGGATATGGTAAAGGTTTATATAGCGGATGCCATAGGAAGTATCATAGCCGAGAAGACTGCGGATTGTATGGAAATTGCATTGGATGAATACATTCACGACAGAGGGTGGAGGCATACGAATCGTTTCAGTCCCGGATATTGCGGCTGGCATGTGTCGGAGCAAAAGAAATTATTTCCCTTATTTCCTTCAGCGGAACCTTGTGGCATCCGGTTGACAGATTCCAGTTTGATGCTTCCTATAAAATCGGTCAGTGGAGTAATAGGACTGGGGGATAGTGTCCGTAAACTGGAATATACTTGCGGTCTCTGTACGTACGATAGATGTTACAGGCGGAAGCAGCGGGGATAATAGGATGGCTACAAAAATCAGAGTCCCAAATGGCTAGATGTTGTTATTAATCTCATTGATTTTACAATTTGTTGCAATCTTAATGAATCTCCTGTCCTATCAAGACAGGTTATAACAGCTGGTCCCCATCTGCTGTAACAACTACTTTCATCTGATGTTCCACCCTGGTGAAACTCCAGTCCCACCGAGGTGGAACTGCAATTTCACCGGGGTGGGACTGCCTCACTACCCGAGTGGAATACCAAACGTAGGCATATAAAAATACAATCTTTTCAGCCTTCTGCACCTTCTTTTAATGCCCATTGAAGAATAGATAAAGCCCGATCATGATAATAGTCAGTAGCGTCCATGTAAGGATAACCGATTTGGCCGGTTTCTCCATGACTTTCTTCATGTTTAATGTACATTCTTGCCGGCGTTTATCCAATAAGGATACCAAAATCATGCCTGCGCTGATGACAACGAACAGGTAGAAAGACAGCATCATGAAGTGAGGCCATGCTGTATATTTTTCTGCAGGAAATACCCATAAATAGAGAATGCCCACTCCCATGCTGAACGCCGTACCAAATGTCAATGCCATGTTGGCAGCCATCGTGGTAGTTCGTTTCCAGAAGATGCCGAACAGGAAAACAGCCGCCATAGGCGGTGCGATAAATCCCAGTACCGATTGGAATACATTAAACAGATTCAATCCTTTGATACTGTCTATGGCAATGGTGATGATCACCGAAATCAGTGCTCCCGCCATTGTAACCACATGCCCTGTACGGATGATCTCTTTCTGGCTGGCAAGCGGTCTGAATTTCTTGACATAGATATCCATCGTGAAGACTGTACTCAGCGCATTCAGGGCAGAGCCGACAGTGCTGATCAGTGCGGCGGTCAATACGGCGAGCACCAACCCCACCATGCCTACAGGAAATAAGTTAGTGACCATAGTCATGTAGGCTTCATCGGGGTTCTTCAAGCCCGGGTAGAGTGCCAGACAGATGATACCCGGAAGGATATAGAGAGGAACATCCAGTATCTTCAACCAGCCGGTGAAGTTGGCACCCATTTGGCCTTCTTTCAGATTCTTAGCAGCCAATACAGGCTGTACCATGGATTGGTCTGTGCACCAGAACCAGACTCCCATGATGGGATACCCCAGAATAATGGGCAGCCACGGGAAGGCGGGATCGTCATTCGGGCGGAACAGGTTCCAGTAATCGGCCGGAACCGCTTCGGCCAATGCGCTGACGCCACCCACTTTGTAAAGACCTGCTATAGTAAGCGTGGCCGATACGAAAATAAGCAGAAGCATTTGGAATACATTGGTATAGGCTACCGCTTTCAGCCCTCCGGCCATGGTGAAGAATGCGGAGATAACGAGCAGGATTAATGCTGACTGCCACATGGGAATATCGAAAACCTGACGGATAAGGATACCTCCGGCGAATAAGGTCAGGGCAAGCCACGAGATAAGGATTGTCACAATGGTGTACCAGGCAAGAATGTTGCGGGTGGACTGTCCGAAACGCCGCCCCATGAACTCCGGCAAGGTGGTGATACGTGCTCCTAAGTAACGAGGGGCAAAGACAAAAGCCAGCAAGCAGATGAAAACAAACGCATACCAGGCATAATTACCTGAAACGATACCGGTGGTAAATCCGGCACTGGCGGAGGCTATCAGCATGGAAGGGCCCACATTGGTTCCCCACATGGAGAAACCGATGTGATGCCACTTCAGGGAACGCTCGGCAAGAAAAAGGCTACTGCCTTTTTTGCGTTTCAGACTGGCCCATATGCCGATGCCTATAAGAATCAGAAAGTAGGCAATAAGAATGCCCCAATCTAATGTATCTAAATAATTAGCGTGCATAATTCATGTATCAGATTAAGATGAATATTCCGTTTATTTATGAAGCCCCATCAGTTCCTTGGCTACCGCTACGGCCGTATTGGCATTGTCGCTATACCCGTCCGCACCTATTTCATCGGCGAATCCCTGGCTTACGGGAGCGCCGCCTATCATCACTTTCACTTGATTACGGATACCGGCTGCTTCCAGGGCGTTGATGACATCCTGCATATAAGTCATGGTTGTTGTCAGCAAGGCGCTCATACACAAGATATCTGCCTTGTTTTTCTTGACCTCTTCCACGAACTTGTCACAAGATACGTCGATACCTATGTTAATGACTTCAAAGCCGCAACCTTCAAGCATGGATGCCACCAGGTTTTTACCGATATCATGTAGATCACCTTTGACAGTTCCGATGACTACCTTGCCTATGGTAGTTGCTGCACTTCCCTGCAATAAAGGTTTCAGAAGTTCCAAAGCTCCCTTCATGGCGCGTCCTGCCATCAGCAGTTGGGGAACAAATGCTTTTCCATCTTGGAAGCGTTGTCCTACTTCCCCCATAGCTTTTATCATGTAATTATTGATAATTTCTTGGGGTTGTATGCCTTCGGCTATGGCCTTTTTGGTTACTTCTACGGCCGGTTCCAGCTTTCCGTCCACAATGGCGTTGAACAAAGGTTTTAGAGCTTCATCTTCGGCGGCTTCGGGACTTTTGATTATAATTGTTTCTTGTTTCGTTGCAGCGGCTTCCTCTTTCGAAAGGCTTTCTTTGGATGCGGCAGGTGATGAAGAGGAGTATTCTTCGACAATGCGCATGGCTTGTTCCACTTCTTGTTCATTATGAAAATCCATTTCCAGATGTACACCGTCCGCTCCAATGTTGTCCAATAAAGGTTTCAGTTCATCCAAAGTTACCCAACATGCCATGATACTCTTTCCACCGGCAAGGATTTTCTTGTAAAGGTCATACCATTTAGGTGATCCTCCTTGTGGCTCACCTACGCCCGGAGTCCATTGAATGGCATTCAGTTCCTCAATTTCAAGAAGGGCAGGCAGATGATGCATGGCGCCCACACCGTCCAGATGATACAGGGTATAGTCTATCTTTTGGCATTGTTCGCGGATGAACGGTTGCACGAAGCGACGATAATCATCCTCACTGATCATGGTGGAGATATCGCTTTGAAGCTTGCTCATCTTTCCCGGTGCCCATGAAGAGAAATAGCAGAAGGCCATTTCGTCCCCTTCACGGATGATATCGTAAAGTTCATCGAACACCTTGAAGTAGATGTCATTAATCTGTTGCATCTGCTGTTCCAGTACTTCGGGTTGCATTACAGTATCCAGCAACACTTTATCCGTACCTTTCAGTGCGGCCAACACATCCAGGCCTTCCATCAGATCGGGCATTCCTACGTAATAATGACCGTTTGCCTTCGCTTTGCATGCTTTCAGTAATTCCTTATGCAGAATCCAGTTAGGGTGCTCGGGATTGAAAACAATTTCATCGTTGAAATCCGGATCAGGATGAATCCAGATTGTATCTTCTCCTCCTTCGAATACGCCTCCTAAAATAGCTGCCAGTGAACCGGGGCCTAACTGGGTATTGGCAACCGGCAGGATATCTGCTTTCAGGCTGCTGTGCGCTACGTACCAATCCAGATATTCTGCACGCCATTGTGGGTCGAACCATTTTTGATTCAAATCTTTCGCCGGAGCCGGTGCTGGAATATCTGCGTGGGGCTTCACTCCCTTTTGGAAGTGTTCCCACATATTCAGTATGATTCCTTTATGATTCCACCAATCTATATATCGCTTTTTTGTTTCTTCTAAATTTGTTTTCCAAGTTTCCATGTTCGTTAGTCTTTAAATATTCCTTTAAAATGATTGTCAATGTGCAATTCAGCGCTCTTACTTAAATCCATCTCATCCGTACACTCCACCTCATCCGGGTAAACAGGAATAGTCGCTCCCTGACGTACATATACGGGCATTTCGTCCAAGGGGACATCCAGGTCTTTTAACCAACGTCCTCCTTCCAGCACTTCACCAGTGAAGAAATTCACCCATTGTCCTTCGGGCAGATAGACGTCACGGCGGTTTTCACTGTTCATGACCGGAGCTACCAGGAAGTCGTTACCGAAATAGTACTCATCGTCGATGTGCCAGCACAGCTTGTCTTCAGGGTGATGAAAAATCAGAGCTTGCAAGAGAGGTGCTCCGCTTGAGATAGCTTTCCGGCTTTGTGCTATAATATAAGGTATAAGTGTATAGCGTAATTTCCACCATTTTTTTATTATCGGAGCAATAGCCGGATAATGCCACGGCTCACGTTTGTTTGTTCCGTGATAGCGGATGTGTGAGGAGAATACGCCGAATTGTGTCCAGCGCATGTATACATCATCGGCTACTACAGAGTTCATGAAGTTAGGTAATGTATGGAATCCCGGAACATCATGGCTCCAGAATGCAAATCCGGAGAGTCCGAAATGTAAGCCGCCTTTCAGTGAGCCTGCCATCCCATCCCATGAACTGCATGAGTCACCTCCCCAATGCAGCGGATAGCGCTGGCATCCTGCCCATGCCGAGCGTGCCCATACAATGCCGTCACCGGTAACGTCTTTTGTGATTTCATAAGCGGCTTTCTGATAAAGCAATGCATACAGGTTGTTCAGCAATTCGGGTTTCATGCCTTTATAGAGAGCATCCATGTGGATGTTTTCTCCAAAATCGGTTTTGATACAGGTCACGCCCATATCCAGCAGATTCTTCAGCAGTCCTTTATACCATTCGGTTGCTTTGGGATAAGTGAAGTCAATGGTTCCGGCATAGTCCAAAGCGGAGAAATTGGAACCTTCCGAATCTTGTTTCTTTGTTAGCGGAGCTATATAATCGTTTTTGCGTGCTTCGTCTATCTGTTCGGCGTTTTCGGCCACGTAGGGGAGTTGCCATAAGGATACGCGGTATCCTTTTTTCTTCAGGCCTTGGATGAACCCTTTGGGATCGGGAAAGCGTTCTTCGTTGAATTTCCATTCGCACAGCCAGTCGGTCTTGAACCAGCCGGTGTCCAGGTGGATTACATCGCAGGGGTAATGCTCGGCACGCATCCGGTCGCATATCTCATTAACCTCATCAGCACTGAAATAAGTCATGCGGCTCATCCAGATGCCGAAGCTCCAGAGGGGAGGCATAGAAGGATATCCGGTCAGATCCCGGTAGCCCCGGAGGATTTCTTCCATAGTATTACCTGCTATGATGAAGACGTCCAGCATGGCCTGATCGCTCAGAAACTGTACCGAGCGGGTGGATTGTCCTGCCAATGACAGTTTACTATGGGCGCAGGTATGATAGAATGTTCCATACATCCGGCTGGAGAGGTAGAAAGGAATATTCTTATAAGTACGGCGGTTGTTTACACCTTGGCCATCCTGATTCTTTAAGAAGAAAGTTTGTCCGCTTAAGTCCATTTTTGCGAAGCGTTCCCCTGTTCCGGCAAAACATTCATCAGGCTTTGATTCAAAGGAAAGAGTGGCACGTTCCTTCATTCCGTTTCGTTTGCAGAAAGCCAATGGCAGCGCATCGTAACGGGGAGGGGAGAAGTGGTCGTAGGCAGCCAGGCGGATTTCACGTTTGCCGTCAGGGTAAAGGCGAAGATCCAATGTTTCTTGAGGATCGGGCAGGAGTTCGCTCCAACGGTCTAATACCGGAGGCTTTATATTGATAAGTGCCCGTTGTATTCCGTCTTGGGTGGAGATAATCCATTCACCTTCTACTTGTGTTACTTGCAAAGGAAGTTTCTTTATCCGGTCGCTGAATTGAAGCATTTCTGATTGATCCGTCATGCTTTCTTCACCGAATCCGATAAAGAGCCGGGTGATGCCTGAGGTATATTGACGGATGACCAGCGTATATTCTTCACGGGGGAATGCAGTATCGGGTGCCATATCGTTAGAGAGCACTTGCTTTTGGAAGGGGACACTTATGCAGATATCTCCATCTTTTTCATAGACTGCGGCGGGCTTGTATGCTTTCCATAATGATTCGTCTCTTGACAGATCAGGATCAAAGTCCAGAAAATCGAATAAGTGGTAATTGGTTGGTTTCATTCTTTTTTTGTTATTTTGTTTTTATAATGATTTTCGGTTGTTTTCCTTTGCTGTAGGGGAGGACTCAATGTGCCCATCCGGTGGCATAAGGGGGATTCAAGGCGACCCTGCCTGCCTTTTGTTTTATACTTTCATCTACTTGCGGACCATTCTTCTTCCACACATTATGAGGTCCCGGACGGTTGGAGTCGAAACGTTCGGACGGACACCAGTTGTTTTCTACGGTATAGCCATCCGTCGCTTCATCAAAGTAGATGTAAAACGCACGGTCGTTGGTAGCGTATGGCGCGTCGATTAAATGTTCAATCCGGTTATTGCGCATCACGGAGCCGGGTTGGTTGGAGAGGGTATAAAGTCCTCCTGCATCATACAGCCTCCGGGCAAAGTGGTGGACGTAATTGGCTTCAATCCGATTGCCCCTCATTCCGCTTTCCAGCAGGGTCCATCCCCAGCCCACACAGATACCTGAATAATTGACGTGGCAGACTTCATTATGTATGATATGGATATTCTTTACATATCCGGCTCCGATGCCTACACCTCCCCAATCTTCATTGGTCACTTCCTCAATCAGGTTGTTCCGTATGGTGATTCCCGTACATAATTCCTGTTCATGAAAAGGTGTATAAGGCACATGGGTTTCAAATCCTTCATCGGGAAAGGTGCCCACCAGTAAGGCTGTTCCACCAATATCGGTGAAATGGCAATTCTCGACAATGGAAGCCGATACGGCGCGTTCATAATCTACTCCCGTAGCTGCCAAGTGCTGAAATGTGCAATGGTTGAAATTGATGTTATTACCGCATTTTATCTGTATTGCAGCTTTGGGTCTGCCTATCCATGCCTGGTTTTCCAGTTCCGCTTTTTCAGGCAGCCCCGGTATGGGTAGTTTGTAAGCATCCAGCAGATGGAAACCTCCTTGCAATGTAACGTGTCCTTGATAAGAGGGGCGCATCCATGAAGTATGTTCGAAAGATATATTTTGAAAATGTATATTTCTTACCGGACGTTCCAAAGTGCCGTTTACCGTTAGCAAGGTTTCTAAAGCCGGGATAATGACTTGCGCCTTCGTCATGTCTTCGTGAGGACGCGGGTAATAATAGATGCGTCCGGAAGGATAATCCTGATACCATTCTCCGGGCTGGTCCAATAACTCCAAAGCGTTGACCAGACAAAAGGAGGAGTTTCCTTTTTCTCCGTCAATGACAGGTTGAGGCCAGGGATGGGCAAACTCCAACCGGCTTTCGGGATCATGAAAACGGACAACTGTTTTTGCTCCTTCAGTAATCATTTCCTTCACTCTCAGTATGGCGATGGCCCAACGTTGGTGAACGATCATCTCTACTTGTGAAGCGGTATTTAACCCTGCTGTTTGTGGAGTGGGAATGGTGATCGTCTCTTCCTCAGGGTTAAAATCAATCATGCGTTCCATTACTCCGTCGGGAAACTGTGCGGCCCGCTGTGCTTTTGCTCCGTTGACCCACATTTGTCGGGTTTCCAATATCCTGTTTCCCATACGGGGCGCTTCCGCTACCCATATTTTATTTCTAAGTGTTTTTGGTATTCTGGTATCTTCGCATCCTTGTTCCCAACCTGTCACAGGGACTCCGCCACTTAAGACTACATGGGCATTGGGAACAGTGGTGATACGAGTGGGAGAGTCTGTTGTCCCGCTATCTTCGGGGCGGATGAACAGGCTTTTATATTGTGGGTATATTCCTTCCTCCAATAGGATATTTATGCCTCCGGTTGTTTCGGGTGATTGCAATCTCCTCCATTCGCGCGCTTGCTTGATGGCTTGTTCCAGAGTCTGGAGGGGAGATTGGCGTGTACCGGCAGCTTTGTCGTTACCGTAAGGAGAAACATAAATATCTCCTGCGGTTAAATAAAAGGTATAACTGATAAATGCGATAAAGCAGATCATTTTTGTTTTCATGGGTTCTCCGGATTTAAAGGTCTTTTTAAGCAGACGGAAGGAATCTGTTTTTGTACCCATTGGATAATTTGCTAATGTGTCAATTTGCTGCATTCTACTCTACGTGGTAATGGGCATATTAGCAAATTGATGCATTGACATATTGATTGAAGTATAATAAAAAAACAGGCCATACCTTAATGAAAAGGTACAGCCTGCGTCATTTAATAAAAAAGATTTATTTTTTATGAGTTCATGCTCATCAGGAATTCTTCGTTGTCTTTGGTATTTTCCAAACGGCTTTTTACAAAATCCATTGCTTCGATAGGATTCATATCTGCCAGATATTTGCGGAGAATCCACATACGGTCCAAAGTAGTCTTGTCGAGCAGCAAGTCGTCGCGGCGGGTGCTTGATGCCACGATGTTTACTGCCGGGAAGATACGTTTGTTGCTCAAGTTGCGGTCCAGCTGGAGTTCCATATTACCTGTACCCTTGAATTCTTCGAAGATTACTTCATCCATCTTGGAACCGGTGTCAATCAGTGCGGTTGCGATAATGGTCAGCGAGCCACCGTTTTCAATGTTACGGGCAGCACCGAAGAAACGTTTGGGCTTATGCAGGGCATTTGCATCCACACCACCGGATAATACCTTGCCGGAAGCAGGAGAAACCGTATTGTATGCACGTGCCAGTCGGGTGATAGAGTCGAGGAAGATTACCACATCGTGACCACATTCTACCATGCGTTTCGCTTTTTCCAGTACGATACCTGCAATCTTTACGTGACGTTCTGCCGGTTCGTCAAATGTAGAAGCGATCACTTCGGCATTTACGCTGCGCGCCATATCTGTCACTTCTTCGGGACGTTCGTCAATAAGCAGCATGATCATGTACGTTTCCGGATGGTTGGCTGCTATTGCGTTAGCGATGTCTTTCATCAGGATCGTCTTACCGGTTTTGGGCTGCGCCACAATCAAAGCACGCTGTCCTTTACCGATAGGTGAGAACATATCTACCACACGGGCTGAAAGGTTGTCACTATATCCTCCTTTGCAAAGTTTGAACTTTTCATCGGGGAACAGCGGGGTCAGGTGATCAAACGGAACGCGGTCACGTACCAATCCGGGATCCAGACCGTTTATCTTTTCCACCTTTACCAACGGGAAATATTTTTCTCCTTCTTTCGGCGGACGGATAGAGCCTTCCACTACATCACCGGTCTTCAAACCGAACAGTTTTATTTGCGATTGTGAAACGTAAATATCATCGGGTGAGGAAAGATAGTTGTAATCGGATGAACGGAGGAAGCCGTATCCGTCGGGCATGATTTCCAATACCCCGGTACCGGTCAGGATACCTTCAAATTCGTAAGGCTTTTCCACCTGTTTGCGTTCCGGTTGTTGAGGAATGCTGGCAGACGCTTCTCCCTCAGCCGTCGTATTGTTATTATTGTTTGCCTGACGAGGATTGTTGTAATTGTTGTTGCGCGGATTGTTATACTTCTGATTTTGATCGCGCTGCTGGCGTGGTTGGAATTTGGGGGCAGGTGTCTGTACCGGAGCCGGTGTTTCTACTTTGGTAGCCTCAAATTTGCCGAACAACTCAGTAGGAAGTTCTATTTTTTCTGAAGGAAGATCCTCGATAGGAATAAAATCATCGGTTTCACTGCCGAATTCCAGTTCGGGAAGAATCACTTCTTTTTCTTCGGGAATAGCCGGTGTTTCTTCTTTTTTTGCTTTTTTGGGTGTCGGTTTCGCCGGTGCTTCAGCTTTCACTTCCTCTTTTGCGGTTTCTTTCGTTTCCGTTGCAGGTTGTTCTTCTGTCTTGGCTGTTACTTTCTTACTACCCGGTTTGCGTCCTCTTTTTTTAGGTGTTTTTTCTTCCGTGCTTGTTTCGGCCACGGTTTCTGTTTGTGGTGTTACCGCTACAGGAGCAGTTTCTTTTACTGTTTCGGCAGCTGTGGCGGCAGGTTGCGGGGTATTGGCTTCCAGCTTCTGTGCCTTGTCCTTGGTTGCAGTATAGACCTTGTCACCGTCTTTTTTAACGTTGATACGTGATCTTTTACGGGGTTGACTTTCATTGGCTTTTTCTGCCGCTACTTTTTTGGTTGCTCCGACTATGGCTTGCTCGTCTAGAATTTTATAAACCAGATCTTCTTTTTTTAGAGAGTCTGTTTTCTTGATACCCAACTCTTTGGCAATCGATTGTAATTCCGACAAGTCTTTGTCGTTTAATTGAATAATGTTATACATAGAGTATAGTTATTAGTAATATATTTCTTTATAATCTTTTAATGGTATAATTAAGGAGCGCAATCTACACGAAAATGTGTTAGAAGGGGGAAATGCACTCATAATTACGATTATGGGATTGATGTTGTTTTGATTGTTATCAGGAAGTAAACAGACTTTCCCGGATAGGGAACTGACGTATTTACCGAGGACAAAAGTAGATATTTTTTTTTAATCTCATGCATATTACAGAAGATTTTTTGCCGAATTTAATGAAATTAATAAAAAAAACGACGTTTGGAAACATCCTTTCTGTCTGTGAAAACCCTGATGTTAAATGAACGTAAAAATAGATCAGATTGTTCAGCAGAGTCTGCATGAAATAGCGAAAAAAATACTAATTTAGCCCGTCAAATTTGATTTTTACTTAATTATAAATAGAAAAAAGATGAAAAAAGTGATTTTTACGGAAAAGGCTCCTGCTGCTATAGGTCCTTACAGTCAAGCTGTTGAAGTGAATGGTATGGTATTCTTGTCAGGTCAGATTCCTGTTGATCCTGCTACCGGTGAATTTGTTCCGGGAGGAGTGACTGAACAGACTATTCAGGTTTTTGAGAATATCAAGAATGTATTGGCAGAAGCTGGTCTGACTACTGCTAATATCGTAAAAACAACCGTATTTTTGGCAGATATGTCTTTGTTTGCTGAAATGAACGCTGTTTATGCCAAGTATTTCGAAGGAGATTTCCCTGCCCGTTCTGCTGTAGCTGTTAAGGCTTTGCCGAAAGGAGCGCTTGTGGAGATAGAGAGCATCGCAGTGAGATAATGAGCTTTTCGTCACCGATTGCACGGATTGATGCAGATTGTTTCTATTGAAAAGCAATCGCTTGGTATGGAACCTGTGTCAATCAGTGTAGTCTATAGTGAATGATGGTGGATGGGGAATCATAAAAACAACTGATTAACAGATAGCGTAGAAAAGTGGAATATGAAACAACTGGACAAGTGGCAATGGTCCACATTAATATTATCTGCTATACTGGTAATGGCATTTTCAGTCTTTATTTATCGGTATGAGCCTTTTAAATCCGGGTTCGAGATTACCGACCAGCTGGGTGGTAATATTTTTCCAGCAACCATTCTCTCTACCGCAACCACAGATGCCAATTTAATCGTACCTGCCGATTCCGATTATATCGGAAATCCTAAGTCGTGTATCGCCATCCGGCTGAAGAACAGTTATGCCAATAGCAAATTGCGTATAGAAGTGGCCGAGACTCCTTTTTTCTCTCAGTCTGTATCCGAGTTTATTTTACCCAAGGCGGGGAAAGAATATCTGGTTTTTCCGGATATTATATGGAACTATCAGGCTTTGCGTGATAATAATCAGGCAGTGCCCGTTAGCATCTCCGTTAAGGCGGAATTGAATAAAAAAGAACTTCCACAGCGTTTGAAAACCATCTCAATGCGCAGTATCAATGAGTGTCCTTTAGGATACGTGGACGATAAAATGAAGTTTCACGATACGGGAGAGTTTTTTGCGGCCTACGTCAACGAGGAGCATCCTCAGATTGACAAATTATTGCGTGAAGCTTTGGATACACGTATCGTCAATCGTTTTCTTGGGTATCAAGGTAATGCACACCAGTCGGAGAATGTGGACAAACAGGTCTATGCATTGTGGAATGTGTTGCAAAAGCGGAACTTTAAGTATAGCTCCACCACCAATACCAGTCTTTCGTCCAATGTGGTTTATACACAGCGCGTCCGTACCTTGGACGATGCGCTGGAATCCTCGCAGATAAACTGTGTGGATGGCAGCGTGTTGCTGGCTTCACTGATGAAAGCCATCAATATCAATCCTATTCTGGTGCGTATTCCGGGACATATGTTTGTGGGTTATTACACAGACAAATCACACAAGAATATGAATTTTCTGGAAACCACGATGATAGGAGATGTGAATCTGGATGATTTCTTTCCGGATGAGAAGCTGGATTCTACCATGGTGGGCAAATCCCAGAACCAGATGTCGAAACTGACCTACGAGAAATCAAAGGAATACGCTACGAGGAAATACCGGGAGAATGACTCCCTGATACATTCGGGTAAAGTGAATTATATGTTTCTGGAAATTGATAAAAAGACCCGTGCGCAGGTACAACCTATCGGTAAATAAATTTGTTGTATGGATATGGAACTTACTTATATATATCATAGCGGATTCGCCTTGTCAGGCGATGGCTTCACTGTAATCATGGATTATTACCGTGATTCGGAGGATGGACAGGCGCAGTCGGATTTGAACCGGCTGATGGATGGGACTTTCAGCAATCAAGAGGCCGGAATGCCGGAAGGAATCGTACACAGCGAATTATTGCGGAGACCCGGAAAACTGTATGTGCTGGCCAGTCATTTTCATCCGGATCATTTTAATAAAGAGGTATTGCAATGGCGTGAACAGCGGCCGGATATCATCTATATTTTCTCGAAAGACATTTTGCGTCATCGCAGGGCGCAGAAAGAAGATGCCGTCTGGCTGAAAAAAGGAGAGGAATATAAGGATGAAACATTGAGCGTGCGTGCTTTCGGTTCCACGGATGTAGGAGTATCGTTTTTGCTTCAGGCAGGTGGAAAAAAGATTTTTCATGCCGGTGATTTGAATAACTGGCATTGGATGGATGAGAGTACCGAGGCGGAGTGGAAGGGGGCCGAGAAGAATTTCCTGCATGAGCTGGATGATCTTTACGCCTATACTCCCGAAGTGGATGTGGCCATGTTTCCCGTTGATCCCCGTTTGGGAAAAGAATACATGCGGGGTGCCGGACAGTTTGTAACAAAGATAAAAACTCATATCTTTGTACCCATGCATTTCACACCGGAGTATGCCAAGGCAAATGCTTTCTGCGACTTTGCCGAAGCGCATGGAGTGCGTTTTGTGTCATTGACGCATCGCGGACAAAAAATAGAGATTGAATAACAAAAGAATAACACAATATGAAAGTAAAAGGAAGATTTGATCATTTCAATATCAATGTAACTGATCTGGACAAGAGTATCAAGTTTTATGAAACAGCATTAGGTTTGCATGAGTCTCATCGTAAGGAAGCTTCGGACGGTTCCTTCGTGCTGGTGTATATGGCCGATGACCACAGCAATTTCTTGTTGGAACTGACTTGGTTGCGTGATCATACCCAGCCATACGAGTTGGGTGAGAACGAAAGCCATCTGTGTCTGCGTGTGGAAGGTGATTATGACGAAGTTCGTAAATTCCATAAGGAAATGGGATGTGTTTGCTTCGAGAACACCGCTATGGGCTTGTATTTCATCAATGATCCTGATGATTACTGGATTGAGATATTGCCGGTGAAGTAAAACAATCGTTTCCGTTAGTAATGAATTAAAAAGATAGAGACTATGAAATACATTTCTCCCGGTGGCTGGTTCTCATTGGAATACCCGATGGGCTGGCACGAGTTTGAAGATACAGAAGAGAGTTTTTTATTCTATAACCCTGACCGGTGGACAGGTAATTTCCGCATATCGGCTTATAAGGATGAAGCAGTTGACTATGGTCCGCAGTGCATCGCATACGAATTGAAAGAAAATACCTCTTCCGCCCTGGTGAAAGTGGGCAAGTGGGATTGTGCTTACAGCGCGGAAACTTTTCAGGAAGAAGGCGCCTGGTACACCACTCATATCTGGGTGACAGGAGAGGGGGATCTCTCTTTCGAATGTTCTTTTACCGTGTCCAAAGGAGGAGACAAGCATCCGGCGGAAGAAATCATCCGGTCTTTGCAGATCCGCAAAGAAGGTGTAAGTCACCCGCGTGAGATCATTCCGATCCGTGTCTTGGAAATCGGGGAGGTGAACACTGCCTTTGAGTGGGCTTCTACCACGATTAAAAAGCAACTCACCAAGGATTTTACTGCGTCTGAGAGCGATATTGACAGTATACAGCAAGTAATGGACAGCGGACGTTTCCAGACCCAGCAGCGTATGGCGTGGGAGAATTTCGGTATTGCCTTCGGAGCCATTCTGGTGAATGAGATGGAAGGTATGGAATGGGTGACTGTCATTGAGGGACAGAAAGAATATCCCGCCTTGCAGTTTATGTGTTCGGATATGGTGCTGGACCCTGCCGCACTGGTGTGGGGAAAAGCTAAAAAGGGACTCCCCTGCGACTTGAAATCTGAATTCAGGAAAATTAAGCGAGAGGCGGAGGCAGTGTTGGATGATTTAAATAAATAGACAAATAATGACCCCATATATGCAAGTAGACGGGCTTACCAAATCATTCGGTGACTTGGTATTGTTCCGGAAGATTTCATTTGGAGTGGCCGAAGGACAACGCATCGGTCTGATAGCAAAGAACGGTACAGGCAAGACTACCTTACTTAATATAATAGCCGGTAAGGAGGGATATGATGAAGGAAGCATCGTCTTTCGTCGTGATCTGCGGGTGGGCTATTTGGAGCAAGACCCACATTATCCCGAAGACCTGACCGTGCTCGAAGCCTGTTTCTATCACGGAAACAGCACGGTGGAACTCATCAAAGAATATGAAAGCTGCATGGAAACCGAAGGCAATCCGGGACTGGAAGAGCTGTTGGCACGGATGGAGCACGAAAAGGCATGGGATTATGAACGGAAGGCGAAACAAATCCTTTCTCAATTAAAAATCCGGGATTTCAGCCAGCAGATCAAACATCTTTCCGGAGGTCAGTTGAAACGGGTGGCTTTGGCGAATGTGCTGATAACCGAACCCGATTTCCTGATTTTGGACGAGCCTACCAACCATCTTGATCTGGATATGACGGAGTGGCTGGAGGGGTATCTCGGCCGGGGAAACATCAGTCTGCTCATGGTGACGCACGACCGTTATTTCCTGGACCGCGTCTGCTCTGAAATTATCGAGATAGACAATCAGCAGGTCTATTCATATAAAGGGAACTACAGCTATTACTTGGAAAAGAGGCAGGAGCGTATCGAGGCGACCAATGCCGAAATAGCCCGTGCCAATAACTTGTACCGCACAGAGCTGGAGTGGATGCGCCGTATGCCTCAGGCACGCGGACATAAAGCGCGTTATCGGGAAGAAGCTTTCTACGAACTGGAGAAAGTGGCGAAGCAGCGTTTCAACGATGGCAATGTGAAACTGGATATGAAAGCCTCTTACATCGGCTCCAAGATTTTTGAGGCAGATCATCTGTACAAGCGTTTCGGTGATTTGAAGATTCTGGAAGATTTCTCGTATATCTTTGCCCGTTATGAGAAGATGGGCATCGTGGGAAACAATGGTACGGGAAAGTCCACATTCATTAAAATATTGATGGGCGAACAGAAGCCGGACAGTGGAACACTGGATATCGGTGAGACAGTCCGTTTCGGATACTATTCTCAGGACGGCCTGAAGTTTGAAGAGCAAATGAAGGTCATCGACGTGGTGCAGGATATTGCCGAAGTCATCGAGCTGGGAAATGGCAAGAAACTGACCGCATCCCAGTTCCTGCAACATTTTCTGTTTACCCCCGAAACACAGCATAGCTATGTATATAAACTGAGTGGGGGAGAACGCCGCCGCCTGTACCTGTGTACGGTGCTGATGCGTAATCCCAACTTCCTGGTGCTGGATGAGCCTACCAACGATCTCGATATCATCACCCTTCAGGTTTTGGAAGAATATTTGCAGAACTTCAAGGGTTGTGTAATCGTAGTAAGCCACGACCGCTATTTCATGGACAAGGTGGTAGATCACTTGCTGGTATTCAAGGGACAGGGAGACATTCGTGATTTTCCGGGTAACTACTCCGATTATCGTGACTGGCGCGAGGCGAAAGAGCAGCGCGAGAAAGAGGCGGAAAAGCCAAAAGAGGAAAAGACCGCTCGCGTGCGCTTGAATGACAAGCGGAAGATGTCTTTCAAGGAAAAGAAAGAGTTCGAGCAGCTGGAACAAGAAATAGCCGGGCTGGAGCAGGAGAAGGCCGATATAGAAGCCGCCCTTTGCAGCGGTACGCTGGGAGTGGAGGAACTGACGGAGAAATCCAAACGGTTGCCGGAACTGAATGATTTGATTGATGAAAAGACCATGCGCTGGTTGGAACTGAGCGAGATAGAAGGGTAGAATAACCGGAGGTGCAACAGTGTACCTGATGCCATATTGCTATATTCGTTTTGAATAACAAAACCATAATATAGAAAAGAAATATGGCATCCATTAAATTGAAATTCCGCCCATCGAGCGTAAAAGGAAAAAAGGGCGTATTAAGTTATCAAATTATTCATTACAGACTGACACGGCTCATCAAGACTTCTTATCGGATCATGCCTTCCGAGTGGGACGACTCCACCGGCAGTCTGCTTATTTCAACACAGTCTGAATGTAAAGCGCGTCTTCTGCTGATACGTGACCAGACGAATTGGGAGATGACGCGGTTACAAGGTATTATCAATGATCTGGAGCGGACCGGTGTGGAATACACCATTGATGATATCGTGGCTTCTTTCCGGAAAATCCCTTCTGTAGAGAGTGTGTTCAACTTCATGCAACGATGTATCAATAAACTGGAGCGGCAGAAAAGGGGACGGACGGCAGAAGGCTATACCTCGACAATGAACAGCTTTATCCAATTCAGAAAGAATGAGGATCTGAGTTTTGAAGCCTTTGATTCGGAGCTGATGGAGATGTATGAAGCCTATCTGAAAGAGAAAGGCTTGGTAAAGAACAGTACTTCCTATTATATGAGAATCTGGCGGAGTGTGTATAACCTGGCTGTAGAGCAAGGCTATACCACCGACAAAAAACCTTTCAAACATGTTTATACCGGCATAGACAAGACCGTAAAACGGGCCGTTCCCTTTAAAATCATCAAAATGATCAAGGAGCTTGATTTGTCATTCGAACCCCAGTTGGAGCTGGCAAGGGATATTTTCCTTTTCAGTTTCTATACCCGGGGCATGTCGTTTATTGATATGGCACACTTGAAAAAGAGCAATCTCCAGAATGGAATTCTGACATACAGCCGGAAAAAGACCGGGCAGCGGCTGACTATTCTGTGGGAGGAGCTGATGCAGGAGATTGTGGATAAATACAAGGATGACAGTTCCGAGTATCTGCTGCCTATCTTGCGGTATTGTGACATAAATGACCGCAAGCAATATAAACTGAGGGCCAAGCAGATAGGACGGGGCTTGAATAAAATAGGCTTGCGGCTGGAATTAAAGGCGCCGTTGACTTTTTATGTGGCGCGCCATAGCTGGGCCAGCATAGCGCAGGACAGAAAGGTGTCTACAGACATCATCCGCGAAGGGCTGGGGCACGATAATGAAAAGACCACTCATATTTATCTGGCATCTATCTCCACTTCACAGATAGATAGAGCCAATCAGATTATTTTAAGAGGGTTGTAGGGGAAGTTTCATTCAGGCTGTCATCTACAGCCTGAATATTTTATTGGTTTGGATAAAATCAGATCATTTTTGGAGAAATATTTTTAAAATCCTAACATAAGAGCTGGGGGAATATTCAATATTCGGCAAAGTAATCAAAATATGCCTTGTTGGTGATAGATACAAAATATTGAATGATTTTGTATGGGGAGATATAGAAATATGCAGAATGCTGATCTAAAGGATCGTGCCATTAGGAAATGCTGTGTGACTTCGTGTGATATCTAATTTAGGATAATTTATTTTTTATCATAAACAAGTGTGATAAATCTGAAAATCAGCTGTTTGATAGCATGATTCGTTTTATAAAAAATGGGGTTCTCTTAGTAAGAGATCCCCATTTGGTTGCAAAAGTAGCTATAATTCCCAAGAAATGGAAATCTTTTGTTGTTTTAAAATGCTTTTAACAAGAAATGTATGAGAATTGTTCGTAAAAGGTTATGAATTACGATGTGTATATTTCACATTATCAATAAATTAAATAGAGAAGGGGATCTCTTACTAAGAGAACCCCAAAAATGAAGCTTCAACAAGCCTTCATTTTAGAAGTACAAATGATAAATAATTTATGTTTTGATGCAAATCTGTAATGATGCGGATTTGGGTACTGAATACTCCTTTCCGCAGAATCAAAACATAACGGGTAAAGCGCCTAGGCTACTGCCATGCAGTTCAATCGCTTCCTGCCCAGACCAGGGGTCAGATCTGATAACCACGTCACAGACGGGGGAAGAAAAAGAATATCCTGACCACAAGTGGTATTATATGTTCCTGCGCAACAGAGAGCTGAAACGTTATATCGAAATCTTTACCGGCAGGAGGGCTGTGACGATTAATACCCGGTCTGGCATAAAGGAAGAAAGACATTTCTATTTCAAAGTGTTTTCATATACCTCTGCTGATCATAAAAGACGTTTTGAACGGTGTCCTTATAGCAAGGAAGAATATGCGGCCCGTCGGGAGTCCGCCTTTGCCGTAAAGGAGGCGTTCGCGACAGGCTCTGTACAGAAGTTGAACGCTTTGACGGATGAAAAGGAAATCACGGGTGATGGTTATCTGTTTGTATGTGCCCCGTTGGATGAGTTGAATCTCATCCTTGCCCATCTGTTCCCCCGGCAGTATCTTGCAAAAGACCGCAATTCCTATAGCGTGGCTGTTATTCCCCATAGACAGATGGAAGAATTTATTTATCTGTATGAATCCATGCCTTATAACATTGAACTGATGGATAAGCCTCTTGAGGAGTATATTCAGAAAAAGCAGAAGATACGTATTACGGGTGGTGTTTTTCAAGGGAAAGAGGGATGCATCATGCGTCTGCATCGGAATACAAAGCTGGTGTTTGCTTTTGGTAATATGACGGTGGCTATTAGTTATCTTCAGGCTTTTCCGTTTGAGAAGGTGGAATAGTTGGGTGGATTGTTCATCTGTTTTGTCGGATAACATAGTTTGCCCATAAATAATAAGGAAGCAATAAAGTAGTGGAAGAGAATTTATCATTCCCAAATGCTGTTTTTCACAATACGAATACATTCAGACTTTTGTCAGTGTTAAACCCAAAGAAAATTTTATGTAGTAACCAAGGTTTTGAGCATCTTTTTGTTCGTTACAAATAGGAAGAATTCTAAGTCAAGATTTCCAGATAGAAATTCTGTATGTCCAGTAAAAAGTTCCTTGTGATCTATTTGTAAAATGTTACAAGGATACTCGCAAAAGGATAGTTATTGTTTAAGTAGTGGATATTTTTTTAATGTGTGGCAGAATCCTTAAATCAATAGACATCAGTGGTAACTTCCTATATTGTATTATCTATCGTTATGATAATGGTTCAAGGGGGCATGTTTTGAAGCCATGGAACTGTTTCAGATAACTTTTGTGTGAAATTATTAAAGGGGACAGAGATTGCGAATATCTTTTGTATTTAACCATAGTCTTGACAAATAATAAAAAAGGGGCGTTTTGACGTATTTTATGAGAAAATCACTTTCCAGTGGCTTCCCATTGACAGTATGTCATGGACGCTGACATATGATTCTCTATGTTTACAGTTGTTCCTGATAGCAAAAAAAATATGGCAAAGAATACATTGGCTCTCTATTTTCGTATGCTATTTACAATGTTTGTAAGTTTATATACGAGTAGAGTCGTTTTGAATGCATTGGGAGTAAGTGACTTTGGTGTATATAATGTAGTAGGTGGTATGGTTGCCATATTTTCTTTTTTAAATGGTACTATGTCTGCTGCTACTCAAAGATTTTTATCTTATGCTATAGGTAAAGGTGATAATGAACAATTGATGAAAATATTTAATATGACTATTTTTATACACATCTGTATAGCCTTGGTTATTTTAATATTGGGGGAAACCATTGCTGTTTGGTTTCTTAATTATAAAATGAATATTCCTCCTAACCGCATAGATGCAGCAAATTGGGTTTTACATTTTTCAGTTATTTCTATAGCTATTAATGTGATTCAAGTTCCATATAACGCAATGATAATAGCACAAGAAAAAATGAAAATTTATGCTTATTTTAGTATTGCTGAGGCTACTTTGAAATTGTTAGTAGCATTTTTATTAACAATTCTTTTCTTTGACAGACTTAAGTTATATTCACTCCTTACATTAGGAAGTACTTTGGTGATAATGCTTATGTATAGCACTTATTGCATAAGAAAATTTCATTGTAAAATCAGATGGGTGTGGACTCCTTATTTGTTGAATTCTATATTGGGTTTTGCCGGTTGGAATTTATCAGCTCAGCTAGCATGGATTGCTCGTACGCAAGGCGTAAATATTTTGCTAAATCTTTTTTTTGGTCCGTCTTTAAATGCAGCTCGTGGAATTGCAGTACAAGTAAATGGAGCTATTACAGCGTTTGTGTCCAACTTTCAATTAGCTGTTAATCCACAAATAGTGAAAAAATATGCTCAAGAAGAAATTGAGGATATGCTGAAGCTGTTAGTGTATAGTTCGAAGTATTCTTATTTTTTATTATATCTGTTTGTTCTTCCTTTTTTATTAGAATCGGAATATATTTTGAAGTTGTGGTTGCATATTCTACCTGAATATGTGGTAGTGTTCACTCGTATGTCCCTTATTGCAGCACTTGTTGATACACTTTCGGGTACAATGGTTTATGGAGCCTTGGCAACTGGTAAAATAAAAAAATATCAATTAGTAATGTCGGGACTTTTTTTGCTAAATCCCATAGTTGTATATATTCTTTTTAAAATGGGTCAACAACCAATATCTATTTATGTTATAGATATTATTTTCTATTTGTTTGCACTTCTGTTTCGTTTATCTCTTCTCCATAATATGATAGGTCTCTCTTTAAAAAAATATTTAAAAAACGTAGTGCTTTTGGATTTGGTTATTAGCTTGGCAGCTATAATATTTCCTCTTATATTATATATGAATATGGAGGAATCCTTCTTTCGTTTTTTACTAGTGGGATTACTATCTGTACTTTCAACATCTGCAAGTATATATTTAATCGGATTGAACAGCTATGAGAAAGACAAATTGAAATCAATTATCAGAAGATATTTAAAATCATAATATGAAATCTAAAATCAGCATTCAAAATGTGGCTGTTACGAAGCAATGTATTGATGTCACATATACGTATACTAGTGGATTACAATCCTACTTCCATATAGAAAATAATGTTTTTAGAACAGAATATTCTATTCCGTTACAAGGCCTTCCTGAAAGTGTAGCGGTAATTCCTTTTATTGTGAATATTCTTCCTATAATATGGCTTACAGATGCTATTTTGGAAGTACCACGACTAGATCGTTCTTTTTATCAAAGTATTGAGAAATTCAAACAGGGATACATTTCAATGTATCCACAAATGAAGTTTACGGGAGAAATTCATGTTGCAAAAGTAGAAACTAACGTAAATAGAAATAAGGGGAATCAAACGGTGGGTACATTTTTTAGTGGAGGGGTTGATGCTTTCGCTACTTTATTCGCACACATCCATGAAAGACCTTTATTAATAACATTACAAGGTTCAGATATTGAACTTGAAGATGAGGATGGTTGGAAAAATGTGTCCGGACATGTAACACAAACAGCAGATATGTTCGATTTAGAATGTGTATTTGTAAAAACAAACTTTAGAAGTTTTATAAATGAAAGAAAGTTAAATTGTTTGGTGAAAAATTCAGGAGATGGTTGGTGGCATGGTTTTCAACATGGAATAGGTTTATTAGGACATGGAGCTCCTATTGCATATCTTAAAGGATTGAAGTGTATTTATATAGCTTCTAGTTATACCCCAAAGGACAATGTGACTTGTGCAAGTCATCCCTCAATTGACAATTGTGTAGAATTTTGTAATTGCCATATAATCCATGATCAATATGAGTACTCCAGACAGGAAAAAATAGAACATATTTGTCAGTATATCCAGTCTACGAAATATGAAATAACATTGAGGGTTTGTTGGGATTCTAGAGGGGGACGTAATTGTTGTGCATGTGAAAAATGTTATCGGACTATAGCTGGATTATTAGCTGAAGGAGTTGATCCAGAGAAATACGGTTTTAAAGGTATTAGTACAAAATATGAGCGAATAAAAGATGATATTTTAAAACGATTTATATTTATGGATATGCATATTCCATACTGGAAAGATATACAGAGGCGATGTGTTGAAAATAGAAGGAATATTCATCTTCCCCAAGAAATGGATTGGATTTATGATTACAATTTTGATCATGTTAATATGACTTTTTCAAAGCAATTGAAGATTAATTACCAAAAAACAAGAAGCCTTCTAAGTAAAATAAAACATACTGTTATAAAATGACAAAGATAACATTTACTGGAGATATTATTATTGCTCCTGAACAACTCCAAGCTATAACAAAAAATGCAGATGGTAATTTTTCAACAATATTTGAACCTATTGCATCTTTGCTTAAAGAATCTGATTTTGTAGTAGGTAATCTTGAAACTCCTTTAGGAGGAAAAAATTTAGGATATACTAACCATAAATGGTCTTTTAACACTCCAGATGAATTGGCTGATGCATTGCGTGAGATTGGTTTTAATATGCTTACTACAGCAAATAATCATTGTTTGGATAGGGATAAAGAGGGCTTGGTCCGCACTATTCATTGTTTAGATAGATACGGCTTGGATCATATTGGTACTTATGCTACCAAAGAAGAAAGGGATATGGTATATATTAAGCGATTTGGAAATCTAAAAATAGCTTTTTTATCTTATACCTATGGAACGAATGCTGCTTTTAATAAACATTATTTAGAAAAAGAACAGTATTATGTAAATATGTTTCAGCCTCAAGAGGTCTTGTCGAAACAGGATAGAATTCATCGATTCATCAATGTTTTATTTAGAATTTTTCATGGAATCACTTTGTATACTTTTCATTCAATTAGCTATAAAAAGAAAGTGCTTCAGGATATAGTAAGAAGTAAAGAAAAGGGAGCCGATTTCATCTTTATGTGTATGCACGCGGGCGGACAATACAATCTTCTTCCCGATAGATACACTTGCAATTTAATGCGCTTCTTGTTGAATACTCCATTAGATATGGTAATAGGGCATCATCCGCATTGCATACAACATATTGTAAAGAAGAAAAATAAAGTTGGAATTTTTTCTCTTGGAGATTTTTGTCCCTATCCTAAATGTGCAAGTGCGGAATTAGCTTCTCCTGATGTCTTTCCGGAATATTCTATTGTTTTTCATGTCTATTTGGATGAGAATAAAGTAGCCACAAATAGCTTTCTGCAAAAAAAGACATTTACCATTGTAAAATCAATAATAGGTAAGGATAAAATAGCGAGAGTTTATCCATTATACAGGCTAATAGAGTTAGAAAAAGATTCAAAGAAAAAACAAGAGTTGATAAACGATAATAATACTATAGTTTCACGTTTCTTGAATTGTAAAACTATTTCATATCGTATAATGAAAGAATATAATATTCAATAAATATGACTTGTGAAGAAAAAACATGGGAACTTCGTCAGATTATTGAAGAACAGCTGACCCCTTTAATCAATAATGATTATGTTTTATATGATTTACCGTATTACTCTAATATTGGTGATTTGTTGATATGGGAAGGAGAACTGTCTTTTTTGAAAGGACTTCCTTTCAAAATGTTAGAATGTGGTAGTGCATTTACAAGCAATTTAAAAAGAAAAATAAAGAAGGATACTATTATTTTGCTTCAAGGTGGTGGTAATTTCGGTGATATTTGGGATATACATGAATTTAAACGAAAGGTGATAAGGAATTATCCTGAAAATCGAATTATTATTTTTCCTCAGACTGTATTTTACCAAAAAAACGAAAATATGTTGAGAGACATAGAGTTAATGTCCAGACACCCTTATTTAACGATTTGTGCTAGAGATATACATTCTTTTGAAGTACTCAAGAAAAATTTTAAAAACACTATATTATTAGTACCGGATATGGCTTTTTGTATACCTTATGAGAATCTTCAGAAGTATTTGCAACCAACTCAAAATAAAACTTTATATGTAAAGCGCAAGGATAAGGAATTACGCAAAGAAAATATTTCATTTTCTCCTTTATTTAATCTTTTTGAATCCGACTGGCCAAGCTACGAACAAGTTACTTGGGAAGAAAAAGGATTAAAATTAGCTTATAAATTTCGTCACTTGGGGTTGTCTTCGATAATAGATTTATACGCATTTTATATTTTACGTCCGCAATTGATAAGAAAAGGAATAGAGTTTGTTAGTCAATATAGAGAAATCTATACGACTCGTCTTCATGTTTTTATTTTATCCATTTTATTAGGAAAATCGTGTACGATTATTGATAATTCTTATGGCAAAAATTCTTCATTTTATGAAACTTGGTTGAAAAATGTTGATGGTATCATTTTGCATAAATAAGATAGTTTATGGAATTAGTGAATGGAATAAGTGTTATTGTCTGTTGTTATAATAGTGCTTGGATTATAGAGAGGTGTTTGAATGCTTTGTTGGCTCAACAAGTACCATCTTCTGTTTTATGGGAGATAATTGTGGTAAATAATGCATCTACAGATGATACAGAGAGAATCGCAAATAAAGTTTTGCAAAAAGGACATATCTCATATCAACTAATAAATGAGCCAAAGGCGGGTTTACTCAATGCAAGAAAATGTGGAATTAGAGCGGCTCGATATTCATATACTATATTTTGTGATGATGACAATGTGCTTTGTGATATTTATGTATCAACAATGTATGATCAAATGGAAAAAGATTCTGGACTGGGAGCGTGTGGTGGTTTAGGTATTGCCGAATTTCAAACGGCTTCCCATCCTTATGTTAAGAAATATATTGCAAGTTATGCCATCGGTTCACAATTAGATAATGTTAAAGCTAACTTTTTGTATGGAGCAGGGATATGTGTTAGAACTCTACTTTTGAGGAAAATATATTCTAATTATGATCTTCTGTTAACTGGGAGATGTGGAAATCTTTTGTTATCAGGTGATGATAGTGAAATGACAAAATTAATGGTATTAGAGAATTATCGTTTGTCGTATACTGACGATGCGAAATTTTATCATGTATTACCTTCCAAACGTTTGACTTATGAATATTTAATGAATATGTTTAAAGGGTTTGGATTGGCCTATCCAATACTTAAAGCTTATGATATTGCATTAAATGGTAAGAATCCTTCTGTTTATATTCTTTTCATGTATATAAATATTTTGTTTAATTTATTGTTCAACATTCTTTTGGCAGTAATAAAAAGAAAAAGGGTTATATGGATTTTTTTTTGGATAAATGCAGCAAAGGGATTGTGTTATTGGGGCTGGAATAAATTGTACTATTTATCTAAGAGTCTAAAAAAATATTAATTATTTTTGTGTTTGTGAAAAGGGAGTATGTCGGCACAAGAATTTATTTCGTTGCTTGTTGAGAATATAAGTTCATTCATAATGGCTTTCTTATTTAGTCATTTAATGTTTTATTATATATATAGATATCGGGTAAGAAGTATCTTAGATCCATTACTGGTGAAAATATTTTTTATAGGATGTGCCAATAGTGTTCCACTTTTCTTATTCTTGATAAAGTCAATAGAAGTAGAACTTTTTTTCTTTTTTGTTGCTTCTCAAGTCTTATTTTGGATATTGTTTTATTTTGGCTTTTCGAAAAAGCATAAACAAAATATTATAATAAGTGAATGGGAAAAATTTGACACTTTTTTTTTGTTGGTTTGCTTAACTATATATATAGTTTCGATCTTATTTTATGTGAAATTAAATGGAATACCGATATTTAATGATAATCGTTTTGCAAGAAATTACGATGGTGTATCTGGTCTTTTAGGGTTATTGGAAAGACTGAAAAGCAGTGTTTCATTACTTTTGGTTATTTATTCTATATATCTCTTTAACTCAAAAAAAAGAATAATAGGTGTAGCTTTATTATTTCTCATTATAAGTTGTTCTATTTTATTTGGATCTAAAGCCTTTATCTTGCTTATAATTGAGGGATTCTTTTTTTACTATTTGTTTTATTGTGGTAAACTTCCTTCTATAAAAACAAAATATATAATTATTATAGTTCTTACACCTGTTTTGGTTATTACTCTGTCAAATGTGGGTTCAAGCTATGGTTCTGCATTTCTTTTTTATGCTTATCGATTATTGGCAAATGGTGATATGTATTGGAATGCTTATCCTAATAATGTTGTAGGAGAAATTGATATGGGAAACCCTTTAATTAATATGACTTACTATTTGTGGGCTCCTTTTCGCCATATAATAGGGTTGCAAATTCCTGATGAAATTATGACAACAGGTGGTAGCCGTGTATTTGAGATAGCTTCTGGCTTTGAACCTACAGGAGGGGCACCAAATAGTAGCTTTTCTTTGATGTTTTGGATTTATTATAAATGGTGGGGGTTGATAGGAGTGGCTGTAATGGGAAGAGTATGTGCAAAGATGTGTTGTTTGCAAACTTATAAAAAAAAGAATACTTTGATAAATGTTTGTTTTAGAGGATTATTGTACATGTGCGCTTTGTCATTTATCCTTGATATTTATTTATTCTTTAACGGCTTGTTTAATTTGTTCTTATTCTATATTATCTACAAAGGCATGAAACTGTTATATGGTTTGTTAATAGTGAGAAAAAATGTATGATCTGAAAAATCTGGTAACTATTGTCACTGTAGTTTATAATGATGTGACACATATTGAGGAAACTATTCTTTCTGCGATCAATCAGAGCTATTTAAATAGAGAATATATAGTTCTTGATGGTGGAAGTGTGGATGGTACTATAGATGTTATAAAGAAGTATGGAAAAGAAATTTCATTTTGGTTGAGTGAGAATGATCAGGGTATTTATGATGCAATGAATAAGGCTGTAAGATTGGCCCATGGTGAATGGATTATTTTTATGAATTCAGGTGATGTGTTTTATGATGAAAATGTCTTGAAGAATATATTTGAATCATCGTTAACTCCTTCTGCTCAGTTTATTTATTCTGATTTTTATGTCAAAACAAAGAATGGTCTGAAAATGTATCAGGCTTCTTATGATAAAGGTATATTATTGCATCAGTCTGTCATTTATAAAAAGGCTTTACATGATGAATTAGGGTATTATCTTGTTACTAATAAATATATGGTATCCGATTATATTTTTTTTATGTTAATTCCCTATGATGCTATATTGAAAGTGCCATATATTATTTCTATAAATGAAGAGGCCGGAGTATCTTCAGCAAATTGGTGTGGATATCAGAAAATATGTTGTGACTATATCTTTTCTAGGATCTCTTTTAGTCAGTTGCTTTTTGGCTTGATGAATAGAGTTTTAAGGAATTTTATTAAAGAAATCGGAAAACAATAGTGATGGTAATATTATTCGTTATAGTTCTATATAAGTGTCAATATCATGATTGTAAATCATATAGGACATTGATAAGTAAGAGCGACAAAAACCATGTGTTCATATATGATAATTCTCCAGACCCGCAAAGTGTGACAGATTTAAATGTTACATATATTCATGACCCTACAAATAGAGGCATCAGTCATGCTTATAATGTAGCAGCTGATTATGCAAGGCGGCAGAATTATGATTGGCTGCTGTTAATGGATCAAGATACTACTTTTAGTGAGGGCATTATGGACGACTATTTAGGGCATATTTTTTCTCATCCTGAAGTAAGATTATTTGTTCCTCCCGTAAGGGTAGATAGTTTATTTTATATGTCACCTGTAAAATTATTTTGGAAATTTGGATTTCTGAGCAAATGTATCCCTTCAGGGCAAGTGATTTCCTTGTATGATTATTCTCCTATTAATAGTGGTATGTGCATTTCAGTTGATGCGTTTTTTGAATGTGGCGGATATAATGAAAACGTATTCCTTGATTATAGTGATTATCAATTTATAGAACGTTTCAGAAAACGATATAGTAATTGTTATGTGCTTGAGACTTGTGTTTATCAAGATTTTTCAGTTGTGGTCGATAACCGGGATAAATCGATGAAAAGGCTGGTCATGTTTTGTAAGTCTTTGAAACATTTTGAAAGAAACAGCATACTTGATTCTCTTGGCATCGATTTAGTAGTGATAAAACGTAGTTTGTCGCTTATGGTTAAATATAAGAGTCTTAGACCTCTCGATATCTTTTTTAAATTTTATATCAATTAAAATAGTAATGAAATCTCCTTCTTGTAAAAAGAACACTGTCAGTGTTTGTATGGCAACTTATAATGGTGAAAAATACATAAAAGAACAGCTGAATTCTATTCTTCCTCAATTGAATGAGGACGATGAAGTGATTATTTCAGATGACGGAAGCCATGATAAAACATTGGAAATCATAGAATCTTTTCATGATGATAGGATTAAAATTTATCATCATTCTGCACCTCATGCTGTCGTTTCTAATTTTGAAAATACCATAAAGCATGCTTCTGGCGATTATATTTTTCTTTCAGATCAAGATGATATTTGGCTATCAAATAAAAAAGAAAAATGTCTGTCTTGCTTACAAGAATATGATTTTATATCTCATAATGCATTTATTGTAGACAAACACGGTGTATTAAGTGGCAAGGACTATTTTTCTTTACGCAGAACACGTTATGGCTATTGGCATAATTTATGGAAAATGGGGTATTTGGGATGTTGCATGGCTTTTAGAAGGGAATGTTTGAAGGATATTTTACCATTCCCCAAAGAGATATTATGGCATGATATGTGGATTGCGTCTGTTTTGCATCTGAAATATAAAGGGAGATTATTGGATGATGAATTAATATTATATAGAAGGCATGGTGACAATGCTTCACCGACAACACAAAAAAGTCAATATTCATGGCGTTTTAAATTTCAATATCGTAATTATATTTTTTGGCATTCTTTGAAGAGGGCGCTCTAAAATTCTTTTCTTTCATTGTTCTGATTTTTAATTAATATTGCTCTTATTTATGAAAGTGGTATCTCTGTTAGGTTCGGCTTTTGCCGAATCTTGTCGTTTGTTGGCTCAAAAGATTAGTAAGGATTATAATCCGGATTTGGTTATAGGAGTATTAACAGGTGGAGGATATGTAGGAAAAGAAGTCTTTAGTTCCTTACCGCATACTGAAAAGCGATTGTATATAGAAACAAAAATACAAAGGACAAACACCAAAACAAAAGAGAAAAGTATCATAAGACAAATTTTAAAATATTCTCCTATTTTTCTTCTTGATTGGATGCGTATGCTGGAGGCTGTTATTTTAGAGCAGAAAGCAAAAAGGAAAAATCCGAAACGTGAAGGAGTTATTAGCTTTCCCCAAGATGTAGATTCTTTATTAAAGTCTGAATTGAAAAATGTTTTATTGATAGATGATGCAATAGATTCAGGGGCAACTCTACATTTGCTAAAAGAATATTTAGAAAAGCACTATGCAAATATAGTAGTGAAGATTGCAGTTATTACTGTCACTACCCCTAATCCAATAGTTGATGCCGACTATTTTTTATTTCACGATAGGGTACTGGTGCGTTTTCCATGGTCTAACGATGTGAAGATGAAAAAATGAGAAAAGGACTTGTCGTTGATTTAGATGGTAGTTTAATGAATACAAATACATTTCAGAAATATATTGTATTCATAATTAAAGAAGCAGCTTTAGTGTGTCGATTTGACATTGTCATAACGTTGTTTTATTGGGTGACTTTGAGAAAATGTCGTTGCATTACGCACGAGAAGATGAAGTTTCATATATTGGTAAAGACTTGTTTTTTTATGAATTCTCAACGTCTTGAATTATTTGTAGATTGGCTGATGAATGATATAAATGTCAGTGTCCGGAATATTCTTGAGGCTAAAAAAGAACAGGGGTACTATATATGCCTTTCTACAGCTGCACCTGAAAATTATGTGCGGATTATTTCAGAACGTTTAGGATTGGATGGTTTTTGTGCATCTTCTGTTCCTGTGGATAAGGAGGGGGACTGGTATGAGAATGTAAGGGATATAAAGAAAAATAAGACTTTAAATTTTTTAAAAGACAGAGATATAAAAATAAGTGTTTTAATGACAGATCATTATGATGATTTGCCATTATTATGTGAAAATAAGGATTATAATTATTTGGTAAATCCTTCTTTGAAAACATTGAAGTCTTGTAGAATGGCTGGTGTAAGTTTTGAACTTTTGATTAGTAAATAAATAATTTGAAATTGTAATATATGTCTTATTTCATTTTTGGTGGTACCGGTTTCATCGGTACCCACCTCTCCAGTCTTTTGCACGAAGTGCATCCCGAAACAAGAATTTACAACTTGGATATTGTAGAGCCGGGTACTCCATTACCGACAGTAAAAAATTATAAACCGGCTTTAGGAAAAGGGGAGGAACATGCAGCCACATTCATCTATTGTGATGTACGCCAGCCGATAGAGTTGGAAAAAGTAAATATCACTCCCGATGATGTGATCTTTAACTTCGCTGCCGTTCATCGCACTCCCGGTCATCCCGATCCTGCATATTTTGAAACAAATATCCGTGGTGCGGAGAACGTCTGTGCCTTTGCCGAACGGCATGGCATCCGGAAAATAGTTTTCACCAGTTCCATAGCCCCTTACGGTGCTGCCGAGGAACTGAAGGAGGAAACCACGCTGCCTATGCCCAACACCCCATACGGCATATCCAAGCTGGTTGCGGAAAAGATTCATCAGACCTGGCAGGCAGGAGGTGAAGGCCGCCAGCTTACCATTGTCCGTCCCGGTGTGGTGTTCGGACGGGGAGAGAACGGAAACTTTACGCGTCTGTATTGGGGTATTCGGGGGCATAAATTTATGTACCCGGGACGCAAGGATACCATCAAGGCCTGTATCTATGTGAAGGAACTGGTGCGGTTCATGCTTTACAGATTGGAACATCACGACAGTGGGGTGGAACTGTATAATTGTTGCTACGAGCCCGCCTATACGATAGAGCACATCGTAGAATCCATGAAAAGAGTGACAAATATGAAGGTAAAAGTTCCTTTCATGCCGGGATGGCTGATCATGACTGCTGCTGGTATAGCCGGAGCGCTAGGCTCTCCGATGGGCATCTGTCCGGCACGGGTGAGAAAGCTGCAGATCTCTACGAATATCTGCGGAAAAAAACTGTCCGCTTCGGGCTACCGTTTCCGCTACACTTTTGAAGAGGCGCTGGCGGACTGGTACAAGGATAATGGTAACCTGTATCTGCAATGAGGAGGCTGATACTTTTTCTTTTGTTTTTTGTAATGATCGGTGCGGTACACGCCCAGTTCACCTACGGGACTACAGGACTGTTGAATATGCCTACTGCCGATATGCAGCGTGACAAGACGTTCATGTTTGGCGGTGGCTTTCTGGAGAAACATGCCACTCCCGCCCGTTGGACCTACAATACTTTCAACTATTATCTTGACATCACTATTTTTCCCTGGCTGGAGGTATCCTATATTTGTACATTGCACAAGGCCATGGAGGTTGATCCTGCATATGGTCCGGGTTTCTGGGTTCCTTCCACGTATGGGAAGTTTGTCAACCAGGACCGTAATTTTGCGGTACGTTTACGGCTGTGGAAGGAAGGCTGGTGGAAACCTTGGACCCCGCAAATTGTATTGGGCGCGAATGACGCTCTTAATAATTCGTGGACGGAGGGTAGCAAGATTGAAATGAGTTCGGCTACGGCAAATGGTTTTTACAGCCGCTATTATCTGGCTGTTACCAAGCATCTTTCCATGAAGGAGGTGGGAGAGTGGGGCTTGCATCTGGCATATGTTTATAACAGGCGAAAGGATTATCCGTTAAACGGTCCCGCCATCGGTGCCAACTTCCGATTCTCTCTGTCTCCGACTTCCTTTATCAACAAAGCGATAAATAACTTGAATCTGATGGCAGAATACGATAGCAAATCGATAAACTGCGGCTTTGAGTACAGCTTCTGGAAAGACTACATCAACGCCATAGTAGAACTGAACCGCTGCAAATACTTTTCCGGTGGCTTAGTATTCAAAATCCATTTAAAATAATAAAAAGCGCTCATTCATAGGAATTTCCAGATAGAATTCGTTTCTTTGCGGTCAGAAACCAT
>ENA-OXFQ01000113-OXFQ01000113.1-human-gut-metagenome-genome-assembly--contig:-NODE-113-length-27109-cov-27.5607_pt1 | contig 27109 bp, 27 predicted proteins | sample MGYA00249836_ERZ652266 | MGnify/ENA primary metagenome ERZ652266 (study PRJEB26925, sample SAMN05826735) | human gut metagenome | biome: ENVO:2100002; feature: ENVO:00000062; material: ENVO:00002003...
ATACGCTCCTGCTGAAAGGACAGATGACCCACCGGGCAACCCTTGGTACAGACCCGCGCGGAAATCTTACCCGTATCGACAACGCACTGGCGCAGATGCCCCAGCGTTTGGAAGCGGTCAAAAATCAGCTGGAGAACCTTTACCAGCAGCAGGCCGCAGCCAAGGAGGAAGTAGGAAAGCCGTTCCCCTTTGAGGACGATCTGCGGGTCAAGTCCGCCCGTCTGGTGGAACTGGACACCTTGCTGAACATTGACGGCAAGGGTCATGCCCAGCCGGAAACTGTGGTTGCCAAGAGTGCGCGGCCATCGGTGCTGGACAGCCTGAAACGCCCTATGCCGCCACGCAGCCTTGAAAAGAAACCAAAACAACACGAGGAGGTACGATGATTATGAATGCAACAGATTGGAATACAGCTCTTTATGGGAAAATGTCTGATGAACAGGATAAATTCCGGGACTGGCTGAAAAGCCAGCCCCCGGAGGAAATCCTGCACCACACCTATGAGTACACGGTGCGGGAGGACATCGTGATGGCGATGGAGCAGCTGGAGCTGACCGACACACAGGCACAGGCGCTTTTGGATTCCCCCTCGCCGCTGGCTGATGTGTACCGTTATTTTGAAAAGCTGGAGACCGGCTACATGGATGTGATCCGGAACAGCATTGAAAACCGTGCCGATGATGTGTGCAAGGCGCAGGAAGAATTACGAACTGCCCCTTTCTACCACCATTCTGCCGCCTATGCGTCCGAGCATGGAGAGATGGCACAATATAACCGTTCGTATCAGGCGAACAGCGCCTGCAAAGAAGCCATTGAGCAGACCATCAGCGCCCACTATGCAGAGAACCGGCTGGATACGGAGGCGGCGGTCAAAGATGTGCTGGAAAAGTTCGGGGCGGAACGGGTACAGTTCATTCTTGTAAACACCATCCAGCACAAGAACCATGACGGGCGTATCTCTCAGGACAATAAAGCCTGGGCAAAAACCATTCCCATGCCGGAGGACAGCGGCGCTTCCCGCCACTGTGCCTATCTGGTTGTGGATGGGGTCAATCCCGGTCTGACCGATCTGTTTACCAGGCAGGCCAGAAAAACCATGCAGGAACAGCAGAAAAGTTCTGTTCTGCAAAAGCTCAAACAGGAACCGCCTGCCCATAAGCCTGCCGCCCCGAAGAAACAGGAGCCGGAGCGATGAGCAGCTCCAAGCGCAAGCGGGATGTGCCGGTTCTGTTTTGGGTATCCGCTGATGAAATGGAGTTGATTCAGCAGAAAATGGCACAGTTTGGGACAAAAAACCTGAGTGCCTATCTGCGGAAAATGGCTGTGGACGGCTATGTGGTGCAGCTGGATTTGCCGGAACTGAAAGAACTGGTATCCCTGCTGCGCCGGAGCAGCAACAACTTAAACCAGCTGACCCGCAAGGTGCATGAGACCGGGCGGATTTATGATGTCGATTTGGAGGATATATCCCAGCGGCAGGAACAGTTATGGGACGGAGTTAAAGAGATACTGACACAACTCTCCAAACTTTCGTAACCGGGACAAATACCCCATCTGCGGAGGGAGGAACGGCGTTTCTTCGCCGCGCCTTCCTCCGCTTTTTCTTTTTGCCCGTATCCTTGCCTTTTGGCTGTGAGACAGGGATAATGGAATCAGGAACAGGAACTGTGATTTTGGGAGGAGGCATAACAATGAGGGCATTGGTATTTTTGTTGAAACTGCTGTTGAAGATCGTGATGGTTCCGGTGATTCTGGCGCTGACCCTGTTCGTTTGGATTTGTGTGGGGATCGTCTATGTCTCCGGTCTGGTGCTGGGGCTTATCAGCATGGTGATCGCCCTGCTGGGTGTGGCGGTTCTGCTGACCTGTTCCCTGCAAAACGGCATTATCCTGCTGGTGATGGCATTCCTTATTAGTCCCTATGGTCTGTCGATGGCTGCCATCTGGCTGCTGGGCAAGGTGCAGGACTTGAAGTTTGCCATTCAGGATTTGGTTTATGGATAAAATGCGCGGTCACAAAAATGCCAGACAGTGTCTGTTAAATTGCTATATTTACTTCTGTGCTACATCCGTGTATAATAGTAGCACGAAAGGAAGTGATGGATGTGACCAAATCAGAACGGTTTGAGCAATTAGACAGACTTCTGACCGAGCATGATGGGATGCTGCAAACCGCACAGGTAATCGCCAGCGGAATTGTAAAACCCATTTTTTATGAATATGTCAAAGAGAAAAATCTTCAGCAGGTTGCTCACGGAATTTATGTCTCCGAGGACACCTGGATTGATGCGATGTTTCTGTTACATCTGCGATGTGGTCAGGCAGTATTTTCCCATGAATCAGCGCTATTTTTCCATGACTTGACAGACCGGGAACCATCTCCATACGCTATCACGGTGCGCAGAGGGTACAGCACCACTCGCTTAAAGGCAGAGGGCCTTTCTGTTTACACCATCAAACCAGAACTATATGAGGTAGGGCTGACAACTGGCCAAACACCTTTTGGGCATACGGTTCCTGTCTATGATATGGAGCGCACCATCTGCGATCTGCTCCGCAGCCGAAGCAGCATGGAAATACAGACTTTTCAAGGTGCGCTGAAGATGTATGCCAGAAGAAAGGACAAGGATCTGCGGACTTTGATGCGGTATGCCGGTATGTTCCGGGTTGAAAAAATTTTACGGCAGTATTTGGAGGTGCTTTTATGATAAAGACAGCAAGGCAGCTAAAAGATTTGATTCGCAATCTTTCCAGAGAAAAATCTGCGGATGCACAGCTTTTAATGCGAAACTATATGATGGAGCGTTTTCTGGAGCGTATTTCCCTTTCTGAATATCGTGATAAATTTATTCTGAAAGGCGGGATGCTGGTAGCGGCAATGGTTGGACTGGATGCCCGTTCCACGATGGACTTGGACGCTACTGTAAAAGGAGCCAATGTTAATGTAGAGGAGATCGAGAACCTGATTTCTGCTATTGTGAGTGTGCCGATTGATGATGGCGTCAAATTTCAGCTGAAAAGCATTTCAGAGATTATGGATGAAGCGGAGTATCCTGGGATTCGGGTCAGCATGACTACAACCTTTGACGGTGTGGTGACACCTTTGAAGATTGACATTTCCACAGGGGATGCCATTACCCCCAGGGAGGTACGCTACTCTTTCAAGCTGATGCTGGAAGATCGCTCCATTGACATTTGGGCATACAATCTGGAAACCGTTCTGGCTGAAAAGCTGGAAACAATCATCACCAGAACCACCACCAACACCCGCATGAGAGATTTCTATGACATTTATATTCTGGATCAGCTCCACGGGAACACATTGAACCGGCAGACGCTCTATGATGCACTGTTGGCAACTGCCAAAAAACGCGGAACCGAACGGCATCTTGCAGAAGCTATGGATGTTTTGAATGAAGTGGAAAGCAGTCCTGTGATGCAGAAACTTTGGGAATCTTACCGCAGGAAGTTTTCCTATGCGGCAGATCTGGAGTGGAACATCATCATGAGGGCGGTTCGCAGTTTATATGCGCTCTGTGAAAAGGAATCGAGCCTATGAAGAAGCATGGACATTATTGTAAAGTCTGCGGAGAATATAAGGCTAACGAAAAATTTTCCGGCAAAGGTCATGCGGCGCACATCTGTAAATCCTGTGCTTCTTTATCGCCGGAGAAACAAGCGGAGCAAATGACGGTAAACCGCTTACTGAATCTCCCTTGGCGGTTATCAAAGGAGCAGATTTCCTGGCTGAAAAACCGAATGAAAGATAAGCGCCCGGAAGTTCGTGCACTGGCAAAAGAACAATACGAGATGAGGTTTCCTCCGAAGCGGTTAGAGGACATCGAAGACGATTTTATAGAATAGCAAAAGCGGTCTGCACCATGCAGGCCGTTTCTTTTTTAGAAAGGAGGCCCTTCTATGGCAACCACACGCATCATGCCCTTGCATATCGGAAAGGGGCGCACTGAGAGCCGAGCAATCAGCGATATTATTGATTATGTGGCAAATCCGCAAAAGACTGACAACGGAAAACTAATTACCGGCTATGGCTGTGACAGCCGGACCGCCGATGCAGAGTTTCTGCTGGCGAAGCGGCAGTATATCGCCGCCACCGGGCGGGTGCGCGGGGCGGACGATGTGATCGCTTACCATGTGCGCCAGTCATTCAAACCCGGTGAAATCACGCCGGAAGAAGCCAACCGTCTGGGTGTAGAATTTGCCAAGCGGTTTACCAAGGGCAATCATGCCTTTGTGGTCTGCACCCACATAGACAAGTCGCACATTCATAATCACATTATCTGGTCATCGGTCAGCTTAGAATATGACCGGAAATTCCGAAACTTTTGGGGCAGCACCAAGGCGGTTCGCCGGTTAAGTGATACCATCTGCATTGAAAAGGGACTGTCCATTGTAGAGAATCCGAAACTTCACGGAAAAAGCTATAACAAGTGGCTGGGAGATCAGGCAAAGCCCTCTCACCGAGAGCTGCTTCGTGTGGCAATTGACAACGCATTATCACAAAGTCCTGCTGACTTTGAAGAACTGCTGAAGCTGTTGCAAGAGTATGGTTGTGAAGTCTCAAAGCGCGGAAAATCGTATCGACTGAAGCTCTCTGGTTGGGAGAAAGCCGCCCGCATGGACAGTCTGGGCGAAGGATATGGATTGGAAGATTTGCGGGCAGTTCTCTTAGGGAAGAAAGCACATACCCCGCGAAAGAAAACAGTCACACAGGCAGAGCCGCCGAAGGTCAATCTGCTGGTGGACATTCAGGCAAAATTGCAGGCTGGAAAAGGTGCTGGCTATGCTCGATGGGCCAAGGTGTTCAACCTCAAGCAGATGGCGCAGACCATGAATTACTTGTCAGAGAATAACCTGCTGGAGTATGCGGTTTTGGAAGAAAAGGCTGCGGCTGCCACGGCACATCACAATGAGCTTTCGGCGCAGATCAAAGCGGCTGAAAAGCGCATGGCAGAGATTGCTGTTCTGCGTACTCACATTGTAAATTATGCCAAGACCCGTGAGGTCTATGTGGCATACCGCAAGGCAGGCTACTCTAAGAAATTCCGGGAGGAACATGAGGAAGAAATTCTGCTCCACCAGGCTGCTAAGAATGCCTTTGATGAGATGGGCGTCAAGAAGCTGCCCAAGGTCAAAGAGTTGCAGACGGAGTACGCGAAATTGCTGGAAGAAAAGAAAAAGACCTATGCCGAGTACCGGCGTTCCCGTGAGGAAATGCGGGAGCTTTTAACGGCAAAGGCAAATGTAGATCGAGTGCTGAAAATGGAGGTAGAACAGGATGTTGAAAAAGAAAAAGACCACGGCCAGCGGTAAGCTGGTCCTGGTCAAAAGCGTTCGCAGAACGCGCAGCCACAGAATGAAATTCTGTGTTCAAAGGGGCTTGGGGGCGCTGCCCTCAACAAGCAAGCGGAGAGGAAAATCACGGAGGGATTTTCTTCTCTGCGGGCCTGTGTGTATTAACACAGGCATTGCTTGCCAGTATTATCCCGAATCAGAATAATTTCGGAATAACCACCGTTCTCGCTATTCCGCATGATGGAGGTAGCGGGCGTCACCGAGGAACTGAAAGCCTGTGATCCTATGCGCTGGGTGGGGCTGATGAACACGCTGAAGGCGCAGGCGGAGGAAGTTATTTTTCAAGAGTTGATTTCCGCATGAGATTTTAGGCATAAGAAAGGCCGGGATTTTGCTGACAAGTGGCAAATCCCGGCTTTGTTCTTATCGGTTTTCCAAATTCTTTGACCGCCGGTATTCCAGCGGAGAAAAGCCAAACTGCTTTTTGAACACGGCGGCAAATTTCCCTTGATTAGAGTAGCCGACCTGTTCTGATATTTCGGCAATCGGACGCTTTGTGTCCGAAAGAAGTCTTGCGGCTTCGTTCATGCGGATTTCCCGCAGCCAGGTGGATATATTCTGTCCATATACGCCTCTAAAATAATTTTTCAGGCTGGTTTCACTGACCGAAAATCGTTCTGCAATCTGTCTTACAGGGATGTGCTGGCGAAGGTCATCAGAAAGGATTTGTGCCGCCCTTTTTGCAATTTCAACCTGTGTTTCCGTGTAGAAGCCGCAAGTTTTCGGAGGCCGGATTTCCATGTTAAGAAGCCGGTGGAGAAGTTCAAGAGTATAGATTTGCAAATGGAAGGCCGAGGGTCTTTCGGATAGCCGCCAGAGTTTTTGAAATATATTTTCCAGCTCGCTGTCCGCTTCGTTGATATATGTTTTATGGTTGCCACAATAACTTTTTTCCAGCGTAGGGAGGTCAAGTGAAAAAGATTTCAAAAGTTCACCGCAGGACTGTAAAAGAAGTGACAGGTCAAAATATATTTTTATCCCCTGATATTGCTTCGTAGGAAAGATATATTCTTTCTGTGCGGTCTGTTCACTGACACAAAAATCATTTTCCTTCAGGTAAATGTAAGAGCCGTCATCCAGAAGCAATTCACTTCTGCCTGAAACGCAATAGTTAATCAGCAAAGGCTTTAGATTTGAATTTTCATCCGACTCCGGCCATACGGGAGCATTTACAAAAATAAAAGCCAAAGTCAGCCCCGGAAAGAGCGTATGGAATGTCATGCGTCCCTTGCCATCTGCCCGATCCAAAAGCAATGTGCTGCTATTTGGACTGTTTTTCAAAGTCACATCAGAAACAGTATCGCTGTTTTCTAAAATGCTGTATATCATATCACGCAACTGCTTCGCCCCTTTCATCACACAAAATCGTTAATATTATTATACCCGCGAGAAAATTCACGGTCAATGGATATGCTGGCAAAACGAAAAAACTCCTTGCTATACGGGCCCAAAATACTGATATGTGCATAGAAGCATAATTGAATATGTGCTACCATTAGAATTGGTTAGCGAGATCTAACCGAGAAAGCAATCATGTTAGGAGGTTTCGCAATGAACAACAAATTGCAAGGAAAGGATCTCATCAATATCGGTATTTTCACGGCGATTTATTTTATCGTCATTTTCGCTGCGGCGTCCATCGGTTTTATCCCGATTTTCATTCCGCTTATCAGCGTGATCGTGCCGCTTGTGGGCGGTATTCCGATGATGTTGTTCTTCTCCAAAATCAAAAAATTCGGTATGCTTACCATCTGCGGGGTGCTGCTCGGTATCATTATGTTGCTGACCGGCATGGGCTGGTGGTGCATCCCTACCGGGCTGATTTTCGGGCTGATTTCCGATTTTATGATGAAAGCCTGTGACTACAAGAACGCCAAGCGTGAAGTGCTGATCCACGGCGTTTTTTCCATGTGGGTAATCGGGGCGTTTATTCCCATCGTTGTGACGCGTGACGCTTACTACCAGAGCCTGCTCCCCGGCTACGGTCAGGAATATGCCGACACGCTCATGGCTTATATGCCAGACTGGATTTTGCCGGCACTGCTTATTGCTGCTTTCGTCAGTGGTCTTGTCGGCGGCCTGATCGGACAGAAGATTTTCAAAAAGCACTTTGAGCGGGCGGGAATTGTGTAATGAGCCGCGAACTTCTTGCAAGTCAAAAAAACAATAGCGGAATTTTATTAGACCCCCGGACAAAACTGGCGGTACTGATTACCATAGCTGTCTTTATTTTAGGCGGTTCGTATGAAGGTATCATGCAGTATTACATCATCGTGTTGGCGGCGATCCCGCTGTTACTTTTGTCAGCGGCCAGAAAATGGAAAGGCGCTGTTCTCTATATCCTGATTTTTGGAGGCAGTCTGTGCCTGGAAATGTTCGGCCTGTCCCGACTGACCGGCGTAGCAAACTACATCGCAGTAGCCGTCGTTGGTATTCTTCTGCGGTTCACCCCCAGCGTGGTCATGGGATATTTCGTGGTAACTACAACCACGGTCAGCGAATTTGTTGCAGCGATGGAACGGCTCCACCTGCCGCAGCAGATTACCATTCCCATGTCCGTGATGTTCCGTTTCTTTCCCACGGTTGCGGAAGAATGGAGCGCCATTGGGGACGCCATGCGGATGCGTGGCGTCCGCTTTGGCGGTGGTAAAGCTGGTACGATTTTAGAGTATCGGATTGTTCCCATGATGATCTGCTCCGTCAAAATCGGGGAGGAACTGTCCCAGGCAGCCCTTACGCGGGGATTGGGAGGCCCGGTAAAACGGACGAATATCTGTAAGCTGGGTTTTCATGTGCAGGATGTTATTTTCCTGCTGATCTGTCTGGGAGCATTTGCAGCGCAAATCTATGTGCTTGCCGCAAGGGGGTGAAGGAAATGATTGAATGTCAAGATGTGTCCTTTTCTTATCCTGCCAGTACCCTTCCCGACAGTGAGAGGCAGGCCGGTGGCGCTTTGAAACATATTTCCTGCACCATTGAGGACGGTTCTTTTGTCCTGCTCTGCGGGACTTCCGGCTGTGGGAAAACAACCATGACCCGGTTGTTTAACGGCTTGATCCCCCATTATCATGAGGGGACTTATACCGGCTCCGTCTATCTGGATGGAAAGGATACCCGTGACCTGTCACTGTTTGATATTTCTCTGAAAGTCGGTTCTGTATTTCAAAATCCGCGTTCTCAGTTTTTCAATGTGGACACGACCAGCGAACTGGCTTTCGGCCCAGAGAATCACGGCATAGCGGAAGATCTTGTGCGTGACCGTGTAAAGCGTGTAGCTGCACAGCTAAAGTTGGAGCCGCTGCTTGATAGAAGTATTTTTTCTTTGTCCGGCGGTGAAAAGCAAAAAATCGCCTGCGGATCGGCAGCGGCGATTGACCCGGATATTTATGTGCTTGATGAGCCATCATCCAACCTTGACGCATACGCTATCGCTGATTTTCGACAGCTACTCTTTACTTTGAAATCGCAGGGAAAGACCATCATCATCTCTGAACATCGGCTGTATTATCTGTCCGGCCTCTTTGACCGTGTCCTGTACCTAAAAGATGGAGAAATCGAAGGTGATTATACAGCAGAGGAATTTTGCGGCCTGTCGGCAAGACAGCGCGATGATATGGGATTGCGCCCTCTTGATCTTGCGGGGCTTTCAGAAGTTGTAGGCACGCCGCAGAGAATGAATGAGGCGGTTTGGACGATAAAGAATGTGTCCTTCGCCTATAAGCATGAGCCGGAAACCTTGCATATAACGGAAACCTCTTTCCCATCCGGCAGCGCCACGGCCATCATCGGACATAATGGTGCGGGAAAATCCACCTTTGCCCGGTGCCTCTGCGGGTTGGAAAAGCACTTCAAAGGAACGGTGCAGGATCAGAGCAAGAACTATTCCAGAAAAGAACGATTGAAACTCTGTTATATGGTCATGCAGGATGTAAACCACCAGCTCTTTACCGAAAGTGTTCTGGATGAAATTCTGCTCAGTATGAGAACTGAGGATAAGCAGAGGGCAAGAGAAATCTTGCAGGAGATGGACCTGCTGCCTTATGAGGACTGCCACCCGATGGGACTGTCCGGCGGCCAAAAGCAGCGCGTGGCGGTTGCCTCTGCGATTGCTTCGGAGCGCCCTTTGATTTTATTCGATGAACCGACCAGCGGTCTTGACCTGTTTCACATGAGGCAGGTTGCCAATGTTGTTAATCAGGTGGCGAATACTGGAAGAACTGCGCTTGTGGTAACGCATGACCCGGAATTTATTCTACGCTGCTGCAATTATGTCCTTCACTTAGAAAACGGGCAAATTCAGGAAAGTTATTCCATAGAGGACAGCGATGGCCGAAAACGCCTACTAAAGTTTTTTCTGAGTGATATGAAGAAGGAGGTGTCCACAGAATGAAGGAGGAAAAGAAAGAGTCGCCCATAGGCGTCTTATGGGGATGGGGCAAGCCCTATCATGGAAAATTCATCGGCAGTGTTATCCTTGCGGTATTAGGCGTGGCCTGCCAGATGGTGCCCTATTTCTGCGTGGCGAATATTGTCACAATGATGTTGTCTGGGGAACAGAATTTTTCCCGCTATGTGACCGCTGGTATTATTGCATTGTGCGGCTACTTTGGGAAAGTGCTGTTTTCCAGTCTTTCTACAACGATTTCCCACACGGCGACCTATTACACGCTGCGCGATCTGCGAGAGAATATCACCGCAAAGCTGGCCCGCGTCCCGATGGGGACGATTTTAGATACTCCGTCCGGCCAGTACAAAACGACGATTGTTGACCGGGTTGAAGGCATGGAATCGACCTTCGCACACCTGCTCCCGGAAATGACCGCAAATGTGCTGGTGCCTTTGGTGATTGTCGTATATCTGTTCGTTATGGACTGGCGCATGGCGCTCCTGTCCCTTGTTACGCTGGTGGTGGGCCTTGCTGTCATGTCCGCCGGTATGAAGAATTATCCCGTCAAATGGGAGGGCGCGGTTAAAGCGGGAAAGCAGATGGCAAACGCCATTGTAGAATACATCGGCGGGATTGAGGTGGTAAAAGCGTTCAGCCAGTCCGCCGGTTCCTACAAAAAATATTCTGACGCGGTGAATTATAACGCCAACTATTATGTGGACTGGATGCGTGAAAACCAGAAAACCATGAGCGCCTACAACGCCATCCTGCCCTCAGTGCTAATCTGCGTGCTGCCCTGCGGCTTCGCGTTCTGGCTCTCCGGCAGTCTGGAGCTTTCCACCTTCCTGTCCATTGTGATTTTCTCGCTGGGGCTGATCGGGCCGATTATTGCGGCCTTTACCTTTACGGACGATTTGGCTGTACTGGGGACAAATGTGGAAGAAATCAGCCAGCTTCTGAACGCCGAAGAACTGAACCATAAAGAAACGCCGATCAAGCTGGAAGATACCGGCATTTCTCTCAGGTCTGTGTCGTTTTCCTATGACGGGACAACAGAGGTTTTGCATGATGTGAATCTCGCCATCCACCCCGGAACCATGACCGCCCTTGTAGGGCCGTCCGGCTCCGGCAAGTCTACGGTGGCGAAGCTGATTGCCGGGTATTGGGATGTTACATCCGGCAGCATTACCCTCGGCGGCCATGAGCTGAAGGATATGCCGCTGTCTGAAATTGCAGACCAGATTTCCTATGTATCTCAGGATAACTACCTGTTTAACCGCAGTATCCGGGAGAATATCCGCATGGGAAGACCCAGTGCCACGGACGCAGAGGTGGAGCAGGCAGCCAAACAAAGCGGCTGCGACGCCTTTATCCGCAAGCTGGATAATGGCTATGATACGGTTGTCGGCAGCGCCGGTTCCCATCTTTCCGGCGGTGAACGCCAGCGGATTGCCATCGCCCGCGCCATGCTGAAAAATGCGCCGGTTGTCATTTTGGACGAGGCAACTGCCTATATCGACCCAGAGAATGAGGCGCTGGTGCAGAAAGCCATTTCCACTTTAACTGTCGGCAAGACCCTGATTGTGATCGCACACCGGCTGTCTACCATTGTTGGCGCAGATAACATCGTTGTGGTGAAGGATGGAACCATCCACGCACAGGGTACGCATGAGAAGCTGCTGGAAACCTGCCCCCTCTACCGGGATATGTGGCAGGCGCACATCGGCGCGAAAGACCAGATGTAAGGGGGTGTTGTCAGATGTATGGAACATTGAAAAAAATCTTTGCTTTTGCAGGCAGCAAAAAGGAGCTTCTAAAAAAATCCCTGTTATTCTCATTCCTGTCCGGGCTGTTTTCAGCCATGCAGTTTGCCGCCCTCTTTGTGGTAATTGGTGCACTGGTATCTGACAACCGGGACGGAAAGTTTATCTGGCTTTCGCTGGGGATTATGGCCGTTTCCCTCATTGGGCGTATCATCACGACCTATTTTTCCACGATGGAGCAGACGGAAACCGGCTATTGCATGGTGGCGGAAAAGCGTATCCACATCGGAGATCGGCTGCGCTACATCCCGATGGGCTACTTCAACAAGAATAGTATCGGGAATATTACCGCCATTGTCACAACAACTTTGGGTGATGTAGAGAACTCAGCAGCCCGTGTCCTGGTGTCAGTGCTGGGCGGTTTTTTCAACTCGGTTGCCCTCGTCATCGTCCTGTTGGTATTTGACTGGCGGATCGGTCTTGTGGCCGCTGCCGGTGTCCTGATTTACCTTGCGGCGGCGGAACTGGCGCTTCGCAAATCTGCCGCGCTTAGCGGGGTACGCCAGCACACACAGGAGTCCCTTGTGGAGTCTGTGTTGGAGTACATTCAGGGGATGGGGATTGTCAAAGCATTTGGACTGGAACGGGACAGCACGCAGTCTATCGGCAGTGCAATTAAGGCGAGCTGCCGAGATAACCTGAAATTGACAAAGGCCAGCGTTCCCTATGACGCTATCAAACAGGCTGTTGTCCGGGTGTTCAGCGTCCTGTTGCTTTTGGCCTCGGTCTGGTTCTGGCTGGACGGCTCCCTGCCGCTGGCCTACGGTCTGATTTTGGTGATTGCTTCTTTCATGGTGTTCAACGATTTGGAGAACGCCGGGAATATGGCCTCTTTGCTGCAAATGCTGGCGGCCTCGATGGATACGGCAAACTCCATTGATGACACGCCGGTAATGGACGAGAAAGGCGCTGATATTACGCCGAAGTCCAGCGAGATCGTGTTTAACAAGGTGGATTTTTCCTACGCAGACCGTAAGATATTAGATCAGGTCAGCTTTACCATTCCCGAAAAAACGACTACGGCCATTGTCGGCCCTTCCGGGGCAGGAAAGACAACGATGTGCAACCTGATTGCTCGTTTTTGGGATGTGAATGCCGGGAAGATTACCATAGGCGGTACGGATGTACGGGATTTTAAGCTGGACAGCCTGATGAAGAATATCTCGATGGTGTTCCAGAGCGTATACCTCTTTGCAGATACGATTGAGAACAATATCAAGTTTGGCTGCCCGGACGCCACCCATGAGCAGGTGGTTGAGGCGGCGAAGAAGGCTTGCTGCCATGACTTTATTTCTGCCCTGCCGGATGGCTATGACACTGTGATTGGCGAGGGAGGCGGTACTTTGTCCGGCGGCGAGAAACAGCGGATTTCCATCGCCCGCGCCATGCTGAAGGACGCACCTATCATCATTTTGGACGAGGCAACAAGCAGCGTTGACCCGGAGAATGAGGATGAATTGCAGCGGGCTATCGAGGCATTGACCCATGACAAGACCATCATCATGATTGCCCACCGTCTGAAAACCGTCCGCAACGCCGATCAGATCCTTGTACTGGACAACGCTCATATCGTCCAGCGCGGCACTCATGCGGAGCTGATCCAGCAAAAGGGCCTGTATGCCGATTTTGTATCGGCCAGACAGGAGGCCATCGGCTGGAAGCTGGCTCAGTAAAGGAGGTTCAGATGAAACTTCATGCGTCCGGGGAGGACTACCTGGAAACCATCCTTGTTCTCCAAAAGAAACGCGGTATGGTGCGCTCCGTAGATGTGGCCCGGCACATGGAGGTGTCAAAGCCCAGCGTGTGCCATGCAGTGGCTACCTTGCGGGACGGCGGCTTTCTTATGATGGACGAAGATCACTTTCTCCATCTGACCGATGTGGGCCGCGAGGTAGCCGAAAAAATCTACGAGCGTCACTGCTTCTTTACCGAGCAGCTTATCACCGCAGGCGTTGACCCCAAAACTGCGGAGGCCGATGCCTGTCGTATTGAACACATCATCAGCGATGAGAGTTTTGACCGGCTGAAAGAAGCAGTCGAACAAGAGCAAGACTAAAACCGAATAAGCCAAGCGATCCTGCCCCGCAAGACGGGGAAAGAAAAAAACCGTTGCAGGGCAGGCAGCTTTGTGCGCCCAAAATGGATTTTCCGGGTACTGCGGCGGTTTTGAGTACATCAAGGCCGCCGTTCCTTATGCCCTCGACAAAGGAGTGACGACTACACGCTGACACGGCGGCTTTAGGAGGGAGCCGCCGTGAAGCAAAGACCGCTTCGACATAATTCGGCAGGAATTTACCTGTCAAAAAAAGCCTGACCGTCAATCGGCCCCCATCTGCTTATGAACAGGCACTATCGTGGCTGGTCCATAAGCGTCATAAGTCCTCTTTTAGCAGCGCCAGCCGCCGTTCTTCGGATGCTGGCGCTTTTGTTTGTCGTTTTTTCGGGAATTTCCCCGAAAGGTGTCGCTCACCGCCTTCATTTCGGTTCACCCGTCAACCCGTGAATCGAAATGGAGGTACATAATGCAGAAGATCAATCTTCGGGAACTGTATCCCGATGTGTATAAAACCGATGTCTTTGTAGACGTGGCCGAGGAAGTCGTGGCCGCGATCCGGGGCCAGGAGCAGGACGATGCCGCCTATGAACGCCGGAAGTTCCGGCACAAGGCTCACTACTCTCTGAACCGGGAGGATGGCATTGAAAACGATGCCCTCAACCGGCCACTCACCCCGGAGGAAGTCCTGGAGCAGAAGCTGCTGCGGGAGGAAGTGTATGCCGCGCTGATGCAGCTGACAGCCATCCAGGCCCGGCGTATCTACGCCCGGTTTTACCTGGGCATGACGGTGGCCGAGATCGCCCGGATCGAGGGTGCTGACCGTCGCCGCGTGTGGGAGAGCATCCGGCGCGGACTGAAGAAGCTGGCGTGGTTGCTGGATACGGCCCAATAACCTGACCGCCGCATAGCGGCAAAAAGAGAGCCGGTGGGGGTTTTTATTCCTCCACCGGCTTACTTATTCTCTAAATGTTCATATGGGTCAACCCCAGCCGTCTGCACCATCTCTTTTAGCTCATCAGTCAACGCGCGGGTCGAGTTTAACAGCACTTTTCTGGCAGCCGGAGGGCACGAAAGGTAAAGCTGCCGCATATCGTTGGCGGCTTGCTCATCTTCGGGCAGATCGAGATTCATCAGGGAATCTAAAGATAAATTCAAGACTTTGCAAAAAGCGCGCAGAACCTCAAAAGAAGGATTCTTCACCCCTCTTTCGCAGCCTTGAACGTGCTTTAGAGAAACGTGGCTCAGATCTGCGAGTTCCTGCTGCGTCAATCCTTTTTCCTTACGCGCTTTTTGTATCCTTCGTCCCAGCTCTTTTATCAGTTCCATAGGCACTATCGTCTCCTTAATTATATTTTATCGTGCCCATTTCCTTGCAGGAAGAACCTCATAAAAGGCGTTTTTAGGCACGATAGTACCTATTTTATTGTGCTTGTAAGGAGCTTGCGCTGTCCGCAGCTTCTATGAAGGGACAAGGCAAAATATTTTTTCAAATAAATCGCAGTACAGACAGGACAAATCGCCTGTTTTTGTCATGGCTGTCAAGAAGGAGCTTTTCTTTCGCTGACCTTTGACAACTGAATACACGGCAGAACAGGTACATAACCCGCGCATGAGCGAGTGCAGGACGCCGCGAAGATGGAGCAGCCAGGAGGTGATGGACAAGCTGTTTCGGAGCGATCAACGTCCCTGTGACCCGGATGGTGGCACATCCGGCGCGATGAGGGCGCGGGGGCTTAAAGATACTTCCTCACGGCCCGCCAAAGACTTGGGGGGAACCCTGCGGCGCACGCTACGAACGACGCTGCGGAGTTATGACAGCCGCGCCAGCGGAGACCTGTTCTGTCCCCGGCGTCAGGGATGCGTGGCAAATATGACGAGTAATCCGAACAGAATAACAGTAGCCGCACCAGGTTTTTATCCGAAGATTTCTTTCAGACTGGTGCGGCTGTTTAAGTATTAAGATATTAAGGAGGCGAGAGTGATGTTTGAAAAATTCCATCGAGGTGACATATATTCGGCTGATTTAAGCCCTGGTATCGGCTCCGAACAAAGTGGCTCTCGTCCTGTACTCATTCTTCAAAACAATGTGGGAAATTGTTTCAGTCCTACGATTATTATTGCAGCAATTACCAGTGTAAGCAAAAAAAGCAGAAAGTTCCCCACGCATTACCACTTAAATGACAGATGCGGTTTGGTGAAACCATCTGTTGTTATGCTGGAACAGATCAGAACAATCGACAAGTCGAGGTTAAAAAACTATATTGGTCATCTAAACAAGGATGACATGGAAAATATAAACAAGACGCTCTTGTGCAGTCTGGGGATTACATAAAAGTGCCGAAAGGCTCGTATCATTTTCAGGCTGTGCAAGTAGAGTTATAATTTCGTTAGGAATTGCGGAGGTGATTCTGAATGGAGAATATCCAGAATAAAAGCGCATTGATTCCTTCAGATGAAATCCGGTCAGAAGAACTTCTGGCGGAACAAAAATTTGAAGCGTTTATTACTTCGCTGGCACATATCATCGAGAAATATGGTATGAGAGTGCTGGGCGAGGTTGACGGAGCTGCGTGAGAATCGCAGCTTTACATAGGATATTTTCCAAAAGTAAATTTTGGAGGTATGAATTATGAACCGATATGGAAAACGCTGTGTTTTGTATCCGAGGGTCAGCACAGAGATGCAAGTGGACGGATACAGCCTGGAAGGTCAAAAAAATATGCTGACACGATTTGCGGATCGTGAGGAAATGATCGTTGTTGATACTTATGAAGATGCCGGTAAATCCGGTAAATCCATTGAGGGACGGCCTGCCTTTCAAAAAATGCTCAGAGATATTGAGGATGGCTTGGACATTGACTATATTTTAGTGTATAAGCTGTCACGGTTTGGCCGTAATGCAGCAGATATACTTAACTCTTTGGAGTTGGTTCAATCTTATGGTGTAAATCTGATTTGCATAGAAGAAGGGATTGATTCCTCTCAGACAAGCGGAAAACTTTTGATTTCTGTACTATCTGCTGTGGCTGAGATTGAGCGTGAGAATATTATCGAGCAGACGATGAACGGGCGGCGCGAAAAGGCACGGCAAGGTGGATGGAATGGTGGCTTTGCTCCCTACGGGTATACACTGGAAGATAACAAGCTGATGATTGAAGAAACAGAGGCTGTGGCAATACGGAAGATTTTTGAATTATATACTTCATCGGAAATCGGTTTGGGTGGTATTGCGAATCAGTTGAACTTACAAGGTATACGGAAAATTCCGAGGCAGAATGGCACATTAGAGGATTGGACAGGACATTTTATTAAACTGATATTGGATAACCCGGTTTATTGCGGTAAAATTGCTTATGGACGGAGAACGAAGGAAAAAGTCAAAGGCACAAAAAACGATTACCAGATGAAAAGAAATAACGATTACATTCTGACAGAGGGACAGCATAAAGGAATCGTTAGTGAGGAGGTATGGGAAAAGGCTCATGCCAAGCGTCTTAGAACCGGAGTAAAGCAACCGTCAAAAATTGGGCGGGATCGAGTCCATTTGTTATCCGGTCTGCTGAAATGCCCGGTTTGTGGAAGTCCCATGTATACGAATAAACACGCATGGACAAATAAAGATGGCACTTACAAAGAAATTTACTATTATGTATGTAGTCGGAATAGAATGGTCAGGGGTAAGCATTGTGAATATAAGGCAATGCTGAAAAAGACCGATATTGAACCGATGGTCATTGAGGCAATTCGTGAGATCGTAAGGAATGAGGAATATGCCCAGGCCATTAAAAAACGGATTGGCGTTCAGATTGACACGAAAGCAGTGGATAAAGAACTGGAGGGCTATCAGGCAAAGCTGAAGGAAGTTGATCTGAATAAAACAAGATTGGAACGGGAAATTGACAGTCTCCCTGCTGATGCAAAATACCGGGAACGAAAGCTCCATGATATGACCTTGCGGTTAGATTCCCTATATGATGTCATTGTTGAGCTGGAGGAAAAAATCGAAGATGCCAAACTTCGGCGAGATGCAATTAAGCAGCAGGCAATTACTCTTGAGAATATTTACAAAATCATGGTGAATTTCGACTGCGTTTATAATATAATAAATGACGAAGAAAAGAGAAATGTGGTCACAGCCTTGATTAAGGAAATTGAAATTTACAGAAATGACGAGTCTGAATATCCGCTAAAGCGGATTGGCCTGAATTTTCCGGTGTTCAAGGATGGCGGGGAAGTTACGGAACTTTTGTGGGACAAAGGGAATACCGTTGAGACAGTGGTGCTACTTTGCAGGTAAATGGACGATAATAGTATTCCAATTCGCTATCAAATGGTGTAGAATAAAAACTACTTTCCATGTATACTAATGAATGATTACAGCCCATATACGGAGGATAAATATGAGGACGCTATATACATTTGACAAACACAATTATTCCGATGATATGGAGGTATTTGAGCGCTTCGCGGTGCGCGCGGTTATTATCAGAGACGGCAAGCTTGCCATGCAGCAGGCCGGTGAGGGCTACTACAAGATACTGGGCGGTGGCATCGATGCAGGCGAGACCAACGAGGTGGCGCTGGCACGTGAGGTGCGCGAGGAAGCAGGGCTTCTCGTCGTGCCGGAAAGCATCAGGGAGTGCGGCAAGGTCATAGAAAAGAGACGCGATATATTTGAGGCTGACAAGATATATTACTGTCACACCTACGTGTATTTCTGTGATGTGAAGGACGAGCATGTGGCAGCACAGATGACAGACAGCGAGATAAGGCTTGAGTATCATCTGTCATGGGCTACGCCGGATGAGATAATAAAGGCCAACAGCGCTTTTCTTGATAAAGAATGGATAGCAAGAGACACTAAGATTGTTGAGTTGATAAAAGAAATGTGTTAAAATAATGCCTGGATGTAAATCCGGGCATTTAATATAAGGAGAAGCAGTATAAATGGATAAAAATAAAATCAAAAATAAATTAAAGGACGATCCGGCCTTCACTCTTGAGGTGCAAAACCCGGAGGTTGAGGCGCTGATGACACAGTATTCAAGCGACAAAAAGGCGGAGACGCTCAATAAGCTCATTGAAAAATGCACTAAGAGCAGATTCCTGGTACCTGCAAATGTCGGAGAGAACAACAAGCCGATTCCGCTATTTATTAAAAACGGTGAGGGAGAGGCTTTCATGCCGATTTATACCTCAAAGGCACAGCTTTCTAAGGATCATCCGTCACCATGCATTGTAAATATGCCGTTTCTTGCAGTCAACAATATGGTTGCAAATAAAGAGTCAAAGATTAATGGTATCGCATTCAACCCGTTCACTCACAATCTGATTTTCAAAAAGCCTCTTGTAGAAAAGATTGAGGCAGTGGAAAAGGCCAGAAGAGAGGGACATCCTACATCACCGACAAAGGGCAAGACTGTACAGATGACAGCAGAGCAGTATGTCATCTTTGAGCGTATGCAGTATGAGCATATTTTCCTGCCGGCGAAGATGTTTGAGGGCGGAAAAGAGTTCATGGACCGACTTGCTGATGAGAAGGAAAAGTTAATAGATGAGCTGTACGAGGAGGCATATCAGCAGAAGCGTATGTATCCATATATGGAGGAGGATTTCTCTGTTATGTCTATGCAGATTTCTGATACGCTTAATGTCACCAGAGTTGATTTCCCGACAAGGGATATGGCTCCAAACTGCGCAATCCGTGCTTATCTCGTGTGGGATGATGCTGCGTCACAGGGCAGATATTTTGTAATTGATGCGAAGGGCGATAAAACTACTGAGCTGGCTGAGATTACAGAGGATTACAAGCGTCTTGGATATGGAGCTGCACCGGTTGAGGGTGCTGAGCTTCAGACTGTTCTTGACCTGGTCAAGAACAGTGCAGAGGAACAGAATTAGAAAAGTAATGTAGGGCAGGATATATAAAGGAGGTCGTGTATGAAGGAGTTTTTAGGCAGAATAAAGGCTGATTTTCTACTGTCATCAGTGCTTTGCATAGCGCTGGGGCTGGTGTTTATCATATGGAGAGCTTCGGTGCTCACGATTGTGGCCAATGTGCTTGCGGTAGTGCTTATCATCATCGGAGTGGTCTATATGTGTAGCTATTTTTTGAATATAGTTACGAATGGTTTTTCAGCGATGCTGGGGCTTGTGGTTTTGGCAGTGGGTATATGGTTTCTGGTACAGCCAAAGGTTGTGGTGAGCCTGATACCTATAGTCATCGGTCTGGTGCTCATTTTTCACAGCATCAGGAGCATTATTGAGGCAGTGGATGCCAGAAAATACGGTTACGGAGGCTGGAGTGTCGGCTTGATTTTTTCAATAATCAGTCTGATTTTTGGAATAATCTGCGTGACAAATGCATTTGATGTAATGAAGACAGCCACTGTTGTTGTCGGTATCATACTGATTTTCAACGGAGTATCAAATATCTGGATTACAAGCCGTGCTACAAAGGCGGAGAGCGCCTACAACAAGCAAAAGGAGTTTGAGGCAACGTTTGTTGAGGATAGAAAAGAGGACAATTAAGCAGTAACAGAAAGGCGACAGAATGCGTCGGATGGAGTTTAAGATGGAGAGACCCGGACTTACCAAGGTCGGTGACCATCTGAAGGTAACAGAGAGCAAGCTTCCGACTTCATATTATTATACGATAGAGCATGCAATTGCCATGTCGGGAAACTACGTGGTCAGCGAGAGGCTCAAAAGCCGCGAGGGCGATGTCGTGGATGTGAGGGAGACTGAGAAGGGCTACTTTGTCACGATGGAGTTTGATGAGTAATGACACAGCAAGGTAAGAATGCAATAGATCTGGTGCTCGCTGAGAGCCTTATAGAGCTTTCGGCGAAAAAGCCAATCGATAAGATTACAATTAAAGAGATAACGGACAAGGCCGGAGTTATCCGCCCTACGTTTTACAATCATTTTCAGGACAAGTACGAGCTGATAGAGTGGATTATCAAAAGCGAGCTGCTTGAGCCCATCAAGCCACTGCTCAATGCCGGAATGATTTTTGAAGCGATTGTGCTGATGCTCAATAATATCTCGGCAAACAGTGTTTTTTACAAGAAAGCACTAAAGCTGGAGGGTGCAGTGACGTTTAATCAGATTGCTATGAAGTGCGTCTGCGAGATGTTTATGAATATCATAAGCGAAAAGAGCACAGGAAAGAAATCCAAATACCGCTGGCTCACACCTGAGGTGATTTCTACATATTATGCGCAGTCGTTGTGCTTTATCACGGAGGGCTGGATAGCCCAGGGCATGGATGACATTGAGCCGAAGGAGATGGCTGAGGCATACATGTATCTGATTACGCGCTCAATGGATGATATATTAAGTGAGCTGTAGAGGACAATTGCCATGGAAAAATGACGGCTTGAGCAAGCTCATAAAGCAGAATCATAAAGAGACACCATAAAGAGGCATGCGTTCATATAAATATGAAAATGCTGTGAAAAAGTGTCAGAAATCAAATACAATATCATATATGTGTCATATCGGATATACAAATTGATGGATTTGTATATCTCACATGACAAATCAAAGAGATTGAATATTTATTTATTCGGTCTTTTTTTTTATACTTCAATACGAATAAAAGAAAGAGTGGTGAATCTAATGATTAAATTTGGAAAAGGAGTCGTAAAACATCGTGTGCTGATACTGATAGTTGCATTTGCACTGCTTATACCGTCGGGAATCAGCTTTATCAACACGAGAATCAACTTTGATATCCTTTCTTATCTGCCAAGCCAGATAGAGACTATGAAGGGCCAGGATATCATGGTAGATGAGTTTGGAACCGGAGCGTTGTCATTTGTGATCTTAGAGGATATGAAGGATCAGGACATAGAGACTCTGGCAGATGACATAGAGGACCTTAAGGGTGTAAATGATGTCATCTGGTACGGAACAATCGCTGATTCCACATTGCCAAGAGAGGCAATTCCGGATGAGGTGTACGACGCATTTAACAACAAGGATGCAAACAGCCAGCTCATGCTCGTCACATACAGTGACACAATGGGTTCGGATGAGACAATGGAAGCCGTCAATAAGATGGATAAGATGGTGAAACACCACTGCTTCGTAGCAGGAATGGCAGCGGTCAACGCAGATACAAAGACACTTGTTATGCAGCAGGCTCCTATATATGTCATCATAGCAGCATTGCTTTCAATGCTTGTCATGGGAATTACAATGGATTCAATAATTGTTCCGATGTTATTCCTCCTAAGCATAGGAATGGCTATTATCTATAACCTGGGAACAAACTTTATACAGGGACAGATTTCATACCTGACACTGGCACTGACAGCAGTATTGCAGCTCGCCGTAACAATGGATTATTCGATTTTCCTGTGGCACAGCTATCAGGAGCAGATAGACAGATATGACGGAGACAAGAAGCGAGCCATGGCACATGCCATTTCCCACACAATTGTCTCAGTAACAGGAAGCTCAATCACAACAATCGCAGGCTTCGTAGCCCTCTGCTTCATGAGCTTTACACTTGGACTTGACCTGGGAATCGTAATGGCAAAGGGCGTTGTATTCGGAGTTATCGGATGTGTAACAATTCTCCCTGCACTGATTCTTGCATGTGACAAGGTAATCGAGAAGACAAAGCACAAGATTCTTATGCCGGATGTTTCCAGGATTGCAAGCTGGGTAACAAATCATTATAAGATACTTGCAGTGATTTTCATCGTAGTGCTCATCCCGGCAATATACGGATACACTCATGATCAGGTCTACTATGACCTTGCAGGAACCATGCCTGACAGTGCATACAGTAAGCAGGCCAATGAAAGACTCGACAAGGAGTATGCTATGGGTGCCACACATATCATCATCGCGCCGAGTGATATGTCAAAGGCAGACAGCATAAGCATGATAGATGATATAAAGAAGGTCGATGGAGTAAAGCTTGCGGTATCGCTTGACTCAATACTCGGACCTACCATACCGGATGATATGGTGCCGGATGAGGCAAAGGAGATATTCAAAAACGGTGATTACCAGATGATGCTTGTTTCATCAAAATATGAGACAGCATCTGATGAGGTAAACAACCAGATTACAGAGATTAAAAAGATAGTAAAGAATTACAGCGAGGACGCAATGCTTATCGGTGAGGCACCTTGTACAAAGGATCTTATCACTATCACAGATACAGACTTTAAGCGTGTAAGTGCAGTATCAATCGTATTGATATTCCTTATCATCCTCGTAGTATTCAAATCGGTATCGCTTCCAATCATACTTGTAGCGGTCATCGAGTTTGCAATCTTTGTAAACATGGGAATTCCGGGATTTACAGGAACGAAGCTTCCGTTTATCGCGAGCATCGTAATCGGAACCATACAGCTTGGTGCAACGGTTGACTATGCGATACTTATGACCACAAAGTACAGAAAGAATAGATACACCGGAATGGACAAAAAGCCGGCAATCACAAAGGCACTTGCAGATTCGACAAACTCAGTTATCGTCAGTGCACTCTGCTTCTTCGCCGCAACCTTTGGTGTAGGACTTTATTCAAACATTGATATGATCAGTTCTATCTGTATACTGCTTGCACGAGGCGCAATCATCAGTATGTTTGTAGTAGTATTTATACTTCCGTCAATGTTTATGATCTTTGACAAAGTAATATGTGCCACAAGCGCAGGCTTTAAAAACAAGAACCTTACAGCTTAGTAATCTGATTAATCATAAATGAGGGATAAAATACTTTTTGACCCTCATAACATAAAAATATGACCTCAAAAACAAAATCAGGAGGAATAAGACATGAAATTACCAGAATTGAAAGAAAAGTTAAAAAGTAAATATATTGTCCGTGTTGTAGCCGGAGTCCTCACAATAGCACTTGTAGGTACAGGAATCGGAGCAACAGCGGTTTTTGCAGAGAAGAACAGCACCGCAGTCACAGCCGAGGCAGATAGCACAACAGGAAGCAGCAAGGATGCTGATGACATAGCAGATAAGCTCATGGACAGCGTATCATTAAAGGATAACGATGCAGACAAGGACGAGAGCGTATATCTCATCTCAGATGCAAACGGCAACGTAAACAAAACAATCGTAGTAGATCACCTTAAAAATAAAGACAAAAAGGATACCTTGGAGGATGCTTCAAACCTTTCAGATATCGAGAACGTAAAGGGCAAGGAAAAATTCACACAAAGCGGTGATAAGCTCACCTGGCAGGCCGGTGGCAAGGACATTTACTATCAGGGCACAGCAACAGAGGAACCACCTGTAACACAGAAGGTTACATACTACCTCGATGGAAAAGAAATCTCACCTGAGGACCTTGCAGGAAAATCAGGAAAGGTCAAAATCCGTTTTGACTACACAAACACCACATCATACACAGAGACAGTAAACGGCGAGAAGCAGACAGTTTCCGTACCATTTGCAGCAATAACAGGACTTGTACTCGGTGATGGCTTCGAGAATATCGAAGTGACAAACGGCAAGGCTGAGGTAAGTGATTCATCAAGCGTAGTGCTCGGATATGCACTTCCGGGCTTAAAGAACAGCCTCGGAATCAAGGACAAAGACCTCGATGGCGATGTAAATATCCCTGAATACATGGAAATGACAGCAGATGTGAAGAATTTCTCAATGCCTGCAGCCATGACCTTCGTGGTAAACGCGTCTGATTATGTAAGCACAGACGGAATTGACACATCAGACCTCGATGACATGATAAATGACTTAAAGGATGCCTCAACACAGCTTCAGGATGGCTCAAAGACACTGGCAGAGGGTACTGACACACTTGCTGACGGACTTTCAACATTGCAGAGCAAGCTCGGCACATTCGCATCAGGAGTTGGCACACTGAAGAGTGGACTTAAGACATATACTGATGGTGTAAGTACATTAAGTGGTGGACTGAATACACTTGGAAACAGCACAGGAGCCCTGGTTTCAGGAGCAGATAAGCTTAATAGTGGAGCAGGCCAGCTGGCAAGCGGAAGTGCAACACTTAAGGATGGACTTAAAACATATACTGATGGAGCAAATGGTCTTGCAAAGGGAGCAAGTGATTTAGATGCCGGTATTGGAACTTTGGCAGAAAAATCAGGAACATTGGTGGATGGAGCTACAAAGCTTGATGATGGTGCAAAATCCTTGAAGGCTGGTATAACTTTTGTTGAGGCTGGAGTTGATTCGGTTCAGGAAAATGTAAATAAATTAAATGGAGCGGCTGCACAAATATCGACAGGTGCTTCTGATTTAGACACAAAAGCACAGGCATTAGCACAGGGAGCTTCTGATTTGAATGATGGAGTAGAGAAATTGGCTTCAACAGTACAGGGAATGCCTGAGACAGTTAAAAGTTCAATAAATGATACTTTAAAGCAATTATCAAGTTTTGTGCCGGTTTTAATTGGCGCAGGATACGATAATACTTTAGCTCAAACAGGAGTTACAGTTGATAATATAGATAAAGTAACTACATTCGCTAAAGAGAATGAAGAAAAGATAAAAGAAATTATTGCAAGAAGCGCAACTAAAAATGCATATGGATACAATGATCTTCCTGATAAATCTGAGGTAGACAAAACATATAATGATGCAATGGAAGGTCTATATCAAGGACAAGGTGCAGTGATGGTATATACACAGATAAATCAAACTGTATCAAGTGAACAAAGCCAAAATCAGGTTAAAGAATTAACAGAAGGCGCAAGTAGCTTAAAAGAAAACACTGCTAAATTCCAAAAAGAAGGAACAACTACACTTAAAGAAGGAACGTCTGCACTTGCAACAGGAACATCCGCACTTGCATCAGGGTTGACACCACTTAAAGAGGGCACAAAACAACTTGTAGCTGGAAGCAATAGTCTTGCAGACGGAACGGACTCTTTGGTAAATTCAATTCCAACTCTTACAGGTGGAATCAAGCAGCTTAAAGATGGTTCGTCTCAGCTTAATGCCGGAGCAGCAAAGCTTACATCAAACAATGATACACTTAATGCCGGAGCAACAGCACTCAATGCCGGAGCAAGCCAGCTTTCAGCCGGAACACAGTCACTCATGAACTCAGTGCCAACTCTCACAAGTGGAATCAAGCAGCTTGTAGATGGTTCAAACACACTTGTAGCAAACAACGCACAGCTCAACAGCGGAGCATCACAGCTTGCAGATGGAACAAATCAGATAGTTTCAGGTGTTGACCAGCTCACAACAGGCTCTAAGACACTTTCAGAGGGTGCACATACACTTGCAGACGGTATGGTACAGTTCAATGAGGAGGGAATCAACAAGATTCTCGACGCATACAACGGCGACTTGAAGCCATTCACCGACAAGCTTCAGGCAGTAATTGACGCAGGTGAGGAATATCAGACATACTCAGCAATTGCTGATGGACAGACGGGCAGCGTTAAGTTCATATATAAATTAGCATCAATAGATGCTAAGGCAGATAGCGACAAATAATTATAATTAACAGTTACGGATGTTTAAATATTATGGGAGGCAAAAATGGGCTGGATAGAATATCTGTTAATCGTGGCGGGAAGCTCACTGGAGATTTTCGTTGCGATGGAATGTCAGGGATCCCTGATCCAGAAAGTAAATAAGAAACAGCTTACAGCCATTTGCTTCATAGTTGCAGTTTGCCAGTTGTTAGCAATGTACATCGGGTATTTTCTGTCAAGCTTTCTTAATGGGAAATACTCGGTGAAGGATGAAGCACTTTTAGGAGAGATAATTTCTATCGGAATACTGATAGGACTGGGGATCAGGCTTATAGGAAAGGCTATAAGAAATGAAAGGATTGAGGAACACTGTCAGGCGCAGCTTGACATGAAAAGAGTGTTAAGGATAGCAGGAATCACCGCATTTTATACGGTTCTTGCAGGAATAGCATTCGGCTTCCTCGGTACCGGACTTTTCACCATTATGATAATGGTGGCGCTGCTCACTGTCATCTGTATAGTGGCAGGCATTTACACAGGATATCACTTCGGCTTCGAGCAGAAGACAAAGGTATATATCGTGGGGGCGATACTCTTTTGGGCGGCTGGAATTGATGTGATAATAAGGCTTGTAAGTGCAAAATAATGCATAGGGCTCTGTTCGTAAGGACAGGGCTTTTTTGCTGTCCATCGAAGTATGAAATACTTTGCTTGAAATAAGGTGTAAACTTCTCATGAAAATAGTTTCTCGAAGTTGGTGTATTATCATTATGTCAGCAAGAACTGACATGAAAAAAGTAAACCACAGGTTTATTGAAAAAACAGGATGAAGAAAATAAAATTAACAGTAGACGGAATTGTAAGGTATAATGGAAGGAGAGACAGCTATGGCATAGAAAATGCTGGTAACACAGGCATTTTTTAAAGAAATGGAGAATCATTATGGGAAGAGAAGAAAATGTATTAATATTTCAGGATACAGAGAGATTAAGCAAAACGAATGGAAAGCTTAATGCTGACTT
>ENA-OXFQ01000187-OXFQ01000187.1-human-gut-metagenome-genome-assembly--contig:-NODE-187-length-19150-cov-7.08641_pt1 | contig 19150 bp, 9 predicted proteins | sample MGYA00249836_ERZ652266 | MGnify/ENA primary metagenome ERZ652266 (study PRJEB26925, sample SAMN05826735) | human gut metagenome | biome: ENVO:2100002; feature: ENVO:00000062; material: ENVO:00002003...
GGCAGCGTCAGATGTGTATAAGAGACAGGAGTAGCTGCTTTAAGAGCTGCTGCGTCAAACTGCGGGTGAAGAAGAGTATCAAGGTTACGCGGGTCTATCATAGCTACCGCTTCTTCCTCGGTTCTCATACCCTCGTCAACGAGGTCGCAAGCAATCTGAAGAGCTGCCTGAGCTGTTCTCTTACCGTTTCTGGTCTGAAGCATATAAAGCTTGCCGTGCTCAACGGTGAACTCCATATCCTGCATATCTCTGTAATGATCCTCAAGGGTCTTGCAAACATTTTTAAACTCTGCAAATGCCTCGGGGAACTTCTGCTCCATCTCTGTGATGTGCATGGGAGTACGAACGCCTGCAACAACGTCCTCGCCCTGAGCGTTTGTAAGGAACTCACCGAAGAGGCCCTTAGCGCCGGTAGCCGGGTCACGTGTGAATGCAACGCCTGTGCCGCAATCATCGCCCATGTTGCCGAATGCCATTGACTGTACGTTAACTGCGGTACCCCATGAATACGGGATGTCGTTATCACGGCGATAAACGTTTGCACGGGGGTTGTCCCACGAACGGAAAACAGCCTTGATAGCGCCCATGAGCTGATCCTTGGGATCGCTCGGGAAATCCTCGCCTATTTTAGCCTTATACTCATCCTTGAACTGCATAGCGAGCTTTTTAAGGTCGTCGGCGTCAAGCTCTACGTCCTGAGTTACGCCCTTTTCCTTTTTCATAGCGTCTATAAGCTGCTCAAAATATTTCTTACCGACTTCCATAACAACGTCGGAATACATCTGAATAAATCTTCTGTAGCAGTCCCAAGCCCATCTCGGATTGCCTGACATTTCGGAAATTGTGTTAACAACCTCCTCGTTAAGGCCGAGGTTAAGGATTGTGTCCATCATACCGGGCATTGAAGCGCGCGCACCGGAACGAACCGATACGAGAAGCGGATTTTTCTTATCGCCGAACTTTTTACCGGTGATGCCTTCCATCTTTACGATGTACTCGTTTATTTCAGCCATGATCTCGGGATTGATCTCGCGGCCGTCCTCATAATACTGAGTACAAGCTTCTGTTGTGATAGTGAAGCCCTGCGGTACCGGAAGACCGATGTTGGTCATTTCGGCAAGGTTTGCGCCTTTACCGCCGAGGAGCTCACGCATGTTAGCATTACCCTCTGAAAAAAGGTAGCAATACTTTTTTGCCATTGAGAATACCTCCAATTATAAATTACAGTGTTAATGGCTGCCCTCGCTTTAAAGCTATGGGCATTATAAACCGCTTGATATTATAACAGAAAAAATACGGCATTTCCATAGTTTTTGCGAATTTTTTGTATTTCGGCGAAATAAATTAAGCACAAAATACAATTTTGAGCATTTTAGGGGAAAATATGCAAGTTTTACGCCGTTTTTTGCGACTAACAACTGTGCAAATCAAAAAGGAGCCGTAAAAATTACAGCTCCTTTCGGAAATGAAATTATACAAGACCCGTGTACATCTTTAAGATGTACTCCGCGTCAAAGGTCGAAATATCGCCGCTGCGGTTTGCGTCCGCAACATATTTAGCCGTGGGGGACAGCTCCTCCATACCGTTTACGTATCTTAAAGCAAGCCTTGAGTCAACGGGCGTTATGCTGCCGTCAAGGTCCACGTCGCCGAGCTTTGCCGTAAGCGGAGCCACGTAGTGAGTTCCCGCATTATAAACGAGAAACTGCGGATACTCCGCCCAAGTGTCAACGGTCGGCTGCGTTTTCGCCGTCATCGCCCGCACATAAAGGTCACATCCGTTTTTGCGGTAATCAAACATCGAATGCCCGTAATTCTTTATAAACCAGGTGTTTTCGGGGAGCATACAGGTTGAGGCGTCGATAATGCCGTCCTCGGAAAGACAGTTGTGCCCGACATCCCTCGCCTGAACGTAATCGTCGCCGAGAGTCGTTTTAAGACGGGCGCAGGTGGCACCGCCGCTTGTACGGTTTGTCTCTATAACTCCGTCGCTCGTGTAATCGGCAGTAGGCGTAAACGGCGCTATATAAAGATTGTAGTTTGAGAATATGCAAACAGAAGTGCCGCTTGCCTTGGCTCTCTGTAAAATCGAAGAAATATTCGCCTGTATATCGTGTATCTCGTCGATTTTTCTCTCAAAGGTCGCCCAGTTGGCAGCTATCACGGAAGCCGAAACGCCGCTTTGCTGCTGATTTTTCTCCATATACGCCCGCATTACGGCTTTTGCGTCATCATAGTATTCATCGGGTACAAACGCCCAAAGACTCGGCGTGTAGCCGAAGCCGGAAACAAGGCACTCGGTATAAATGCGGTCCTTATAGGTTCTGCCGCTGCCGTCGGGAAGCTCGGTCTCAAGGAAGCCCTCAAGCTTCGGCACCGCAAGCTGCAAAAGCTTTAAGGTGTCAAGCACCTTGCCGAGAGTGTCGGAATTCATACTCTGATTTATAAACGGGATAAGCTTATCTATGCCGACGGCTATCTCGCCCTTAAAGAGACAGCCCACCATATCAAGCCCCGTAAATGCGGAATTGAGCATGGTTATGTTTGAGACGTCGTCACAGCCGTAAAGCCCCAAATACGAAGCCAAAACCGCTCCGCCCATACTGTGGCCGGCAATCGACACCTTGTCGACGTGCTTATCCGCCTTGATTTTTTGAACATACGTGTTTATGTCCGCAGCAAGCTCCTGCATAGATTTATGCCAAGTAAGACCGTAAACGTAAACGTTGTCGGCACCGACTTCGTCGCAGCACGCGTCGACTATATCCTTATCAAAGACGTCTGCCCTTGTGACCTCGTCAAGTCCGTATTGCGATACCGGCTCGGTATATTGGTCTATAACGGTGACGTCGGGGTGCTTTGCCGTGCCGTCGGGATTGCACGAAACCGGCTCGAAAAGATTGTTTGCTATTTCCACTATTCCCGTGCAAAACGTTTCATAATCTCCCTTTAGAAACGCGCCGAGCGGAGCTATGGCGTTTTTCGCCGCTTCAACTATTGCGTCCTGCGACGGCCCCCAAACCTGATTTCCGTCGCCGTCCACCAGCGCATATTCGCTGAAGCCGGCTATTATCAGGATAGGCGTAACCTTATCCTTGGGCTCTGCGGCTGCCGCGGGAACAAAGCAAAGAACTGTCATGGTCAGTGCCAAAAGTATACTGACAAACTTTTTCATCCTGTTTTTTGACATAATTATTCTCCCCCTGCTTTAAACAATTAAGTAGATATTACCATAATTATATCATTTTTGCAATATTTTTTATACAATCAGCTCATAAAATCCGTCTCAACCCTTTTAATTGACGTTTCGGGCGAATATGTCCATTTATCTATGTGACCGTCACTTATAAAATAATCCGCCGCCGGACTTTTGCCGTCACCGGTAAAATAGTCCACGATAATAAGCTTTATTTTCATCCTTTCGGGATTTATGCTTTTTATGTAAACCGCGGCACTGTCGCCTGCGCGCGGCCCTAAGGCGCATTCGGCAAGCCCTGCAAGATTGGGCGCAAGCTCCACGAATATACCGTAATCCTCCACGGAGCGTATTACTCCGGGTACGGTTTCTCCGGGCGCGAATTTTGAAGCGTTTTCCTCCCAAGTGCCGAGCAGCTCCTTTTGCGACAAGGTGATTCTGCCGTTTTCGTCTATCGATTTCACAACTGCCTTTATATCCTGATTAACCGAAAAACGAACACACGGATGAGGTATGCGCGACACCGAGATACCGTCTATCGGCATAAGTGCCGAAATGCCTGCGCCTATGTCGCAAAACGCGCCGAACGGCTCAAGGTGCGTCACGCGCGCGTCGATTATATCGCCCGGAATGAGTCTTGAAGTATAATTTGCCGCGCACTCCTCTTGGAGCTTGCGGCGGCTGAGCAGAGCGAATGTCTCGCCCCTTTCATTCTCGGAAAATCCCGTTATTACAAAGTCAACGGGCTTATTAACGCGCGATATTATGGCTATGTCGCGAACCGTGTTATCTTCAATCCCCATAGCGCATTCCTTGCGCGGCATAAATCCCTTCATACACCTTAAATCCACGTCGAGATTATGTCCGCGGTCGCAGAGAACCGCGCGCGCCTCAAGCGATTCTCCCGACAAAAAGGCGTTTTTGAGCTCCGCCGGGCTTGAAAGTCTTTTTTCGACGGCTTTGATATCCGGGCGTGAACCCTCGGGGTAATATTTTTTCATAATTCTCACCTGCTCCGTTTACACTATGCCTGCCGCTTTATAAACACCGTGTCCCTTATGGCAGGTACAACACTATATGTATATGCGGCAGCTCTTCGGTTGAGAATTAACGCGCAATTTTATTTTAGCTCGGCAAGCCTCCGGTTTTGCCGCGACGCAGAGCGAAGCGAGCCGCTCAAAACCGTAATAAACAAAGTCCGCAAAATGCAAAAGTGCCGCAAACACGAGGTTTGCGACACTTTTTTACACCATATTCAAACATCACTTTTTAGCCTGCTTTGAGTACTTCTTGAGATATATAAATCTCATAAGTCTTGTCTCAATGGGGTTTATGGGCTTGCCTGCCTCAAACAGTCTTGCGCCGACTGCGGTCTTGCAGCCCTTATCCATTACCATTTCAACCGCTGTGGCATCATATTCGCTGCCCGATACGCAAAGCGCACCGTTGTTGTTAAGAAGAACTCCGTTTCTGCCCTTGAGAGCCTTTACGACCTTCTTAGCGGTCTTTTTTGTGCTGTTGGGATTAAATGTTACCGAGCGAACGGTTGCGCCGACAAGCTGTGCAAAATCGTCAAGAAGCGGCTTCATTGTTTTGCCCGACTTAGACATTGCGACTTCCGCCGGTGTTTTGGTGTGCATAATGAAGTTTACGTCCTTGCGCTTTTTATAGATGGCTCTGTGCATTTCAGCCGAAGCCGGATAATCATTGCCTGCTACAAGCTCACCCGTTTTAATATCTATTCTGACTATCGAGCCGTCGCCGTCTACGGCACTTATATTAAACACGCTGCCGTCACGTTCGCTGTTGCACGGCTCAAATACCGGAGCCTCCTTGGCACTCGAGTCAAAGAGCGAGCCGATATACTCGGCTACGTCGCCTAAGGTCTCGGCTACCTTACCGGTGATGAGATGATATCTGTTTTTAACGGTAGTTTCGCAGATTTTTTCGAGCTCTGCCGCTACCTTAAACGCCTCGTCGTAATCCTTACCCATGCAAAGAGCACCGTGGTGAGCCATAATTACGGCCTTGGAGTCCGAACGCTTTATAGCCTCAACAACGCCCTTGCGAAGCTTGCCGGTTCCGGGAAGTCCGTATGCCGCAATCGGGACATTATCGCCGACTATTTCGGCCGACGCGGGTTCAACCTCGTTTATATCCATACCGAGCGCACTTATGACGGACGCCTGCATCTGATGCGTGTGAATTACGAAATTAACCTCGGGGCGAAGACGATATGCCTCGGCATGAATGCCCTTTTCGGAGGACGGCTTAATGTCACCCTCATAGCTGCAATCGTCGATATTAACAACTACTATTTCGTCGGGAGTAAGAGTTTCATAGGGACGTCCGCTCGGAGTAATAACGAATCTCTTATCGTCTACTCTGCATGAAATGTTGCCCCATGTTCTCGCGATAAGGCCATATTCAACAACCTCTATACCGGCTTTAATGACGAGCTGTTTTGCTTCCATTATATCCATTGTATTCACCTCTTCGTTATTTATAACAAAGCGGGACAGACGGAAAACCCGTCCGCCCCGTTTTCTTGGGATTAAATTCAGTCAGCCTTAACAGCGACGTTTTCAAATACTCTGTCGAAGCAAGCAAGAGCCTGGTCGATCATCTTAGGAGTATAAGCGGCTGAAGTATAAAGACGGCTGCCTGCGAGAGTTACAAGACCCTCTGCCATGTAAGCTGCGCCCATATGCTCCATTTCCTTCTGTCTTACGCCGGTCTCGCCGAGAATTGCCGGGATTTCCCACGGTTTCTTCCAGTTAATCTGATAGTGCATTGTGCCGACTGTCTCAAGGTGGCAGATAGAGCCGGTGTTCCAAACTACGAAGGGAAGACCGTGCTTCTTAACGAGCTCTTTAAGACCCGCACAAATTCTGTCGCCCATCTGACCTGCCTTCTGGCAAGCGTTTGTTCTTTCGATTTCTTCAAGAGTGAAGTAACCTGCGCAGCATGAAAGCGGGTTAGCGGTCATTGTGCCGCCGACAAGAGCCTTGTGGATCTTCTTACCGCTCGAATCAAGGCCTGCACCGAGATACTTCATGTACTCTCTCTTACCGCCGATGCCGCCTGCACCCGGATAACCGCCTGCAATAACTTTACCGAATATGGTAAGGTCGGGCGATACGCCGAAGTAACCTTGAGCACCTGCCATACCGATACGGAAGCCTGTAACAACCTCATCGAATACGAGGAGTGCGCCGTATTTGCGGCAAAGACGCTCAACGCCCTTAACATATTCAACGGTGATGGGGGTAGTACCGCTCTCGGGACCTACCGGCTCCATATAAACGGCTGCTGTGCCTCCGCGGAACTGGTTGAGTCTGAGCTTTCTCTCAAGCTCGTCAAGATCGTTCGGAGTAGTCTCCTGAATGAACATGAAGCAGTTGAGCGGAACACCGTGAGCCTGTGTGAACTTGGTGCCGTTTACGCGGATACCGTAAGCCATCTGATCTGACCAGCCGTGGTAAGCGCCGCCCATCTTTATGATGTTCTTATGCTTTGTAGCAAGTCTCGCGATACGAGCCGCACCCATGCAAGCCTCGGTGCCCGAGCCCATCATACGGAACATATCAACGGTTTCAACGCTGTCGGAAATCTTTTTGGCGAGCTTGTACTCAAACTCGTGGAAAAGTCCGGTTGAGGGACCGCAAGTATTAAGGAGGTCGATGACCTGCTCACGAACAGCTTTCGGGTTGGAGCCGAGAACAGTCGGGCCGCCTGCCTGAAGGAAGTCAAAATACTTGTTGCCGTCAACGTCATAGAGATATGCACCCTCTGCCTTTGTGAAAACAAGCGGGAAGGGATAGTTGAAAGCAAGGTTATGCTGAACGCCGCCGGGGATTATCTGGCGAGCTTCCTCAATCTGTGCTTTTGATTTGAGGCACTTTTTGTTGTAATACTCATCCTCGTATTTTTTAAGAGCCTCCGGCTTGATGGTGTAAATCGGCTTTTTAATAAGCTCATCAAGCTCTTTGTTGACTGCAACAGCGTCATTGTACTCCGAAATTGCAAATCTTGTGTCCATATCGTGACCTCCGTTTAATAAAATTAACGAGACGGTGCTGCGCAAAAGCGGCGCACCATAGATAACCACGTGTAGTGAATTACCGTTCACTTGTAATTATAGCACAAAAAAGACTCTTGTCAACGCAAAAATACGACGCGGCAAACAAATCGAACTCAAAATTGCGGACGTTTAGATGTTTTTTAACTATTATTTGAATTTGTTAAACTAAACAGCCGCGAATTTGAAAAAATGACGAATACATCTGTGGGGTGTAAATGAGCAACTACACAATATATTGATGATTACTCCGTCAAAATAAATAATCAATGTGCTAATTATTCGTCAATCTGCCGAAATTTCGAAATTGCGGCAAAAAGCGCGGATTTTTTGCATAAATGTCTCTTTCGACTGCCGAATTTACATTGCAGCCGCTTTCAGGCTACATCAAATAGGGTAATTCCCCACAATGTGGGGAAATGTCAAAAGGCTCCCTTGTAAAGGGAGCTGGACGCGAGTCCACGAGCGGACTGAGGGATTTAATAGGCTCCCTTGTAAAGGGTGATTCCCCACGGTGTGGGGAAATGTCACGAAGTGACAAAGGGGACTCTCTCCCGTCAGTAGCTGGCTACGAACGAAGTGAGTAGACTGAGGGATTTAATAGGCTCCCTTGTAAAGGGTGATTCCCCACGGTGTGGGGAAATGTCACGTAGTGACAAAGGGGACGGGCTCCCGTCAGGAGCTGGACGCGAGTCCACGAGCGGACTAAGGGATTATTCAGGCTCCCTTGTAAAGGGTGATTCCCCACGGTGTGAGGAAATGTCGCGAAGCGACAAAAAAGGCTCCCTTGTAAAGGGAGCTGGCTACGAACGTAGTGAGTAGACTGAGGGATTAAAAAGTAATTTGCTTTCTATTTAAATTCCATATAACTCCGCAGAATCCCTCCGGCTTGCCTTCGGCAACCCACCTCCCTTTACAAGGGAGGCAAAAGCGGATTAAAGGTCACGCACTTTCTTTTTAAATTCCGTAAATTCCTTTGAAATCCCTCCGGCTTGCCTTCGGCAACCCACCTCCCTTTTCAAGGGAGGCAAAAAGCGGATTAAAGGTCACGCACTTTCTTTTTAAATTCCGTAAATTCCTATGAAATCCCTCCGAGTTGCCTTCGGCAACCCACCTCCCTTTTCAAGGGAGGCAAAAGCAGATTAAAGGTCACGCACGTTCTTTTTAAATTCCGTAAATTCCTATGAAATCCCTCCGGCTTGCCTTCGGCAACCCACCTCCCTTTTCAAGGGAGGCAAAAAACTTCCAAACTGCTTTGGCGAGGCTTGCTCTCTGCAAGTGAGGCTGAAAAGTAAAAAGACGAAAACAGAAGTGGAAAACGAATAGTGAAAAGGGCGGGCAGGGGTGTGTGGAAAGCTCCTCATATGACACACAAAAAAAGAATAGGCATACAGCACCTAAATTAAGTACAAAAACAGAATAGGCACACGATATCAGAATGGGGTACAGAAACGGAATGGTGCACAAAATGCAAAACAGGGCACAAAAAAACAGAGCAAGGCGAACCTTGCTCTGCTTATAATTGTTAATAAATCGGATCGATTGCTACGTGAGCGTCAGATCTCAACCCAACCCGAGTCGCCGCCCTCTACGGGGCCGGTGCCTATGGAGATTGTGATGATATCATCAAGCTCGTATGCAGAAACATCGAAATCCGGTGTTTGATAAACCTGTTTCATTGAGATTTAATCTCCTTTCAAGATATAATAATAAAATTTAATGTCGGAACGGAATATTCAGTTTTGAACAGCCGAACCGATAGTAAAGTTTCGCTGTGGTTTCTTGGTAAAATTCAATTACTGAGCTTTCCAAGCAGCAACAGCAGCATCATATCCTGAAGCAACTTTAGCAGTTACAGCTGCGGAATACCAAACATAATGATCGGCAGTACCGTCATTGTAGCATACATAAGCGATGCAGTCAATATCAGTTGCCTGAGAAGCATGAGAGATATTCTTGACGATTGCGCCGAAGTATGCATCGGAAGAAGCGTTTGCCTGACTTACATAGTCGGTAGAAGCAGCCTTCCAAGCTGACGGAAGTGCGGTGCCTTTCTCAACTGCTGCCTTAGCATCAGCTGCATCGGCAGCGCCTGTGTTGGCAGCAATGAAGCCAACGCTCTTAATTGTATTGCCGTTTGAGTTCATAGCAGCGAAGTCAGCAGCTGTGATAACCGAAGTAAGTCTGAACTGGAAGAGATCATCCGGACCAGTTGTCTTATCGCCGGTGAACTTAACCTGAGTCTTATACTTAGCTACAGCATAAGACGGAGCTGACGGCATGTTAGCCATGATGTTAGCTTTTGAAGCATCAATTGCAGTAAGCAACGCTGGCGGGTCATTATCGGTAGTCTTTTTCTTAACTGTCTGCTGTTTAACAGCATCACAGAGTTTAATATTCTTATTACCGGTAGCAAGAGCTGCTTCATCACCTGTAACATTGAATACCATTGTCATCTGAGCAACCGAAACGCCATTTGCATCTTCAGTAACTTCAAATCCATACTGCGCTACTTGTTCCTTACCCGCATCGGCAAGAATCTGCTGCATTACTCCGCTATTGTACAAAGCTTTTTCGCTATTGCTCATTGAAGATTGAGCCATAACCGCCTTTGCATAATTTGCGTTGATATTCGGTTTCGTGCCATCTTTTGCATATTTTGCCAAATCGCCTACAAACTGTCTTGAGCTAAGATCAGGTGTGTAAACATTTTTGTCATAAAGAAGGCATATCTTCATGTCGCTCATGTACTGCGTATAATCAGCCATCTCGAAATAAAGAGTTACCGTTACTTTCGCACCGGGTATAATTTCATTCTCGGTCTTATCTGATTTCAAAATGAAACCAAATTCTTTACCATCTTCAAGTGCGAAAGCATTAAGTGCAAACACGCTAAAAAGCATTACAACAACAAGAGCAACACTTAAAATCTTTTTCATCTTAAGCATAAATTAATCTCCTATTTGTATTATGTGTAAAAATTACCAAACTGAATTAAAAGTTGCTGCCATTTCAGCTTGTGATGAGAGTTCGAGAAGCCAAGCATCGTGTGCTTCAATTCTACCGGCGTCTGTGCCGTCTACATTTCCATCACCATTTACGTCTGATGCATAAAATGCAGCTGTACCTTCATCAATCATAAGAATCCAAGCATCATGTGCTTCAATTTTACCAGCATCTGTTCCGTCAACCAAACCGTCGCCGTTTACATCGCCGAAGTAAATGAATACATAGGTTGCAACTACTTTGCCGCTGTCATCTTTAAGAAGGATGGTAGCTCCGGTAGTCATATTACCCTGATCGTTGGCAACTACTTCAATAGAACCTGCTTTTGTGGTAACATAATCCTTAATGTTTTCGCCATTAAGGGTATCTATACCGAATACACAGCCGGCATAGTCGCCCGAGTCAGTGCAAAGGTCTTTTCTGATAACCGCACCGTTGCCTTCTTCGGTAAGGATAAGTTCCGGATCAGCTGCAGCAGCAGCCTTCATTACCGGGAAAGTAAGTTTCTGACCTGTGGTATAAACCGTTGAGGCTACATCAGAGGTCTTGTAGGAACCTACATAGAGTTTACCGCCGAGATTGGTCATTGTTTTCTGATCGTTAAGCACACCGAAAGCGGCCGCAGTATCGGAAATGGCCTTAGAAGCGGTAAAGGTGAGGGTCGAAAGTACGACGCCGTTTGCCTTCTGAGCAACAGCTCCGCCGGCAGCCTGCGGTAATACGCCGACATAGACATAAGTCTTGCCGCCCGCAGCAGCATCATTTACGACCGTCTTTGTTGCATCGCCTGCACCGAACAGCGTTGAAGCGGTTGTGCCGCTTACAAACTTAACAGCACTGCTGTCATACTGAACAGGAACAGAAACCGTTGCAGCATAATAATCTGTGGTTAATTTTACGGTAACCCTGACTGTATCGCCTGCGCTATATGACGCCTTGTCAAACGATAAAGCGATAGTGCCGTTTTCTGCGACACCGGTATTATCATTTGCGAAAACGCCGACTGCAAGCACGCCAAGGAGCATAACTACAGATACAATAAGGCTAATAGCCTTTTTTGCCTTGGTCATTTTTTGCCTCCTTCTATTCTTAATCAATATTAAATATACACTTTTGAGAGCACAATGTCAATAATTTGTGAATAAAAATGGCACACCGAAAGAAAATATCCCTTACGCTATCACAAATAAAGTTATTTCCTCGCGGGCTTACAAGCTTTGTACCGTTTTTTCACAAAACTATTCCGCCGCACTTTTAAAGTATATGCTCTAATCTTTTTAAGAATATCCCATTACATACGCCCTTGTGGGGGAGAAACCTCCCCCACCGGGTTTTAACTTAAGTAATTAAAGGAAATTACTTCTGAGCGATTGCAGTTCCGCCGTAAGCAGCGTCAACTACAAGGCCGTAGTTAGCGAGGTCAACCTTACCGGTAGCAAGGCCGCCTGCAGTCTTATAAGCGCCTGTGAGAGCAGCTTTGTTGTTGATTGCGAGGTCCATGGAGGAAGCATCGAATCCGTCAACAACACCGTCGCCGTTTACATCGCCGTAGATAACGACTGTGTAGATAGCAACCGGAGCACCGCTCGACTTGAGGCTGAGTGTTGCGGTAGCGCCTGTACCATAAAGGCCTGCAGCGTTAGCGGCAACATTAAGAGTTGTAGCCGAAGAATCCTTAGCCGTTACTCTTGCGAGTACGTCGTCGGCAGTAGCAAGCGAGCCGGGTGTTACGCCGGTGATGAGAGAAGCGCTCTCTGTTACGGAAACGCCCTCATTTGAACCCGCTGTGGTGGGAACTGCTACGTACTTGCATACGAACGGAGCCATAGCATTCTTGAGGTTTGTGATAACAGCGTCAATCTGAGCTGCTACAACGTTTGAATAGAAGCGGTCATTTGCAGCATAGTTTTCAGCGGAGCCGCTGTAAAGGTTTGCTGTGTTGCCCTTCTCATCGGTGTACTCATAGCCGAGTACGGAAACGAGCTTAGCATAAGCTTCGGTCTCTGTGAGGCCGTCAGCCTTAGAAGCGTCAAATGTATATGCACTGTTGTCAGTGAATATTGACTTAGCCTGAGCTATAACTGCCTCAAGCTCGGTGTAAGCACCTGCCTCGAGAGCAGAAGCCGATTTCGGCATAAGAGCGCGCTGAGCGATTTCAAGCTCATACTTAACATCGAATACCTCGGACTGAAGAGCCTTAGCGTTGGCATTTAATGCCTCGGCAGCTGCAAGAGCCTTGGTGTATCTTGCATAAGAGCCTGCTGTGTAATCAGCCTCTTTGTAGCCCTGAGCCTTAGCGGCTTTGATTTCCTTATCAAGGAACTGCTTTTCGGTTTTAACCGCAGCGCTCTTCAGGAAGCTTGCATACCAAGCAATGTTCTTAGCGCTGTTACGGACTTCAAGCTCCGAATAACTGGGAGCCTTGTAAGCCTTTACGGCATCCATATAAGCGTTCTGAGCTTCGATTGAAGGAGCCTTCATGGAAGCTACGATAGCTCTCTTATATGTAGCGGTTGCCTTGTTGGCAATAGCAGTAATTTCAGCCTCTGAAAGTGAGCTGCCGTCAATGTACTTTTCGGGAGCTACGGGGCCCTTGTAAGCGTCAATGATAGCGTTGCCGGCTTTCATTGCCTTTTCGTAAGCCCAATAAGCATAGAGGTCGAAGTTCTGATAGTTGATGTCGCCGGCATCCTTAAGAGCAGCCTCAATGGGAGCCGGTGTAACGGTTGCTGAACCGCTTGAAGGTGTTGTGCTTGCTGTATCAAGAGCCTTAACGGCGGTTTCAAGAGCGGTTATGGCTGCAGTGAGATTAGCATCACTGTAATTGCCGAGGTTAGCCTTCTTGAACGGGCCGTAAGCAATCTTAGCAGCAGCGGTAAGAGCTGTCCAATAAGTGTTCCAAGCCTCTGCCGGATACTTAGAAGAATCGCGGTTAGCCTTGAACTCGCTGTCAACAAGAGATTTAATCGGCATCGCATTGTAGTAATAGAGAGTGCCGAACGGAGCAGTCATGGTAAGAGTACCGTGACGATTCTTGTGTGCACCATAAACAGTTACCGAGCTGTTACCGAGATCATATGTGGCACCCGAGGGAACCGTCGCTGCGTCAACATCGGATTTAAGTCTGAGCGGGTTAACGGTAACAATACCGTTGGGATCGCCTGTCATAAATTTCTGACCGACGAGAGCCTCTGCCTGACCCGAGGACTCAAAGTAGGTTGAATTATAAGCGGAAACAGAGCTTGCGTCGAACCTACAATCAGTATCTCTCTTGTTAGTCCAGGTTACGGCAATGTTTGAAATAGCAGAAGCAAGAGCCGATGCACTTGTTACAAGATAATCTGTGGTGGTTTCACCCTTCATCTTAACTACATCATAGAGGCTTGTCTTCTTATCTTCCTTAGACCAAGGGGAGCCGACGGTATCGGCTGTATCGTTGGTTGCATACTCAAAGGTAGTGGAAGTAATGTCGCCGTCGTAAGCAGTACCGTCCTTGAAGGTGAAGCTGTAAACAGCGGTTACCTTTACAAGGCTGTCTGTGTGAACTGCCGCGTTAAGAGTAACATCGGTGCTCTCATACGGTGAAAGAGTCGTTTCGCCGTTTTTGAGCATTTCGGTGTCGTTAACGGTAACAGACTTAAGAGTGAGCATATAAGGATGATCATATGTATCGCCGTGCTTTAAGAGCATACCTGCAGATGCGTTTGTTACCTTAAGAGTAGTATTCATCTGGCCGTTTGTAAGCTGTACATAGTTAAGTGAACCCTTATCTATTGTAAGCTTAGGCTCAGCATAGGACTGAGCGTTAGTAGTCCAGCCGAGGAAGAAGTTTACGAACGGAAGAGCTACGTCAAGAAGACCGCCTGATTGAACGGCATAGGCAATACCTGAAATCAATTTCTCTGCGAGGTCTGCAATAGAGCTCTTCTGAAGAATAGCGTCAATTGAATTGTAAGAATCGGCGATAAGAGCGGTGTTGCCGCATACCTTGCCGAGAACCTTGTTAAGGAGTTCTCTTACGATTCTGAATACTGCGGGATACATAGCCTCGGTTCTGAGAGTGCTGTTAGCAGGAATATTGAGTATGCCCGTAACGCTGTTTGTACCGAGGAGCTTGCTTACGTCAAGGTTGAGAAGGTTGTCGATAATGTCTTCTCTGAGAACAGTCTCAAGGAAGGTCTTACCGTCAGCAGCGGTTTCGTTGATTATCTTCTCAACAGGAAGAACGTCGCGGATAATCTTGTCGAGCTTAACCCACGGATCCTGTGCGGTAGCAAGGTCGAGGTCAAGGCCGTCGGTGTTGATGAGCTTCTGGAACTTCCAGCACCACTCGTTGTCAGAGGTGAGAGCCCAGTCGATTATCCAGTCAATGGTCTTTTCCCAAGCGCGTGTGTTCTTTTCGAAGTCTGCAAGCTTATAAGTCTTGGAGGCTTCAAATTGGTAGCCGCCAGCCTTATCGGAGCCGAGGTCGGCAAGCTTGGAGAGATACTTCATACCGATGTCGGTGCCCATGGTAAAGATAACATCGAGCCAATAGCCGCTGTCCTTACCCTTTACGAGGGTCTTCGAGTTGTAATCGGCATAAATAAGTGCGTCATAGTTGTAAGTCGGAACGAACTGAGTTGCAAGCTCACGAATTACGCAAGCGAGAAGAGCGGTTACGTTCTGTCCCTTGAGCTCGGCAGCCGACGGGAGAATTATCTGAGGCATAAGAGCCTTAACGCCGATTGCGCCGAGAGCGGTAACAACATCCTGATTGGAAGCGGACTTATCTACAACTGTGTCATAGTAGCCTGCATAAACAGTCTCATAGCCGGTACCGAAGAGATACTCGGGGTTATAAGCTGCTACATACTGAAGAGCCTTGCGAAGATTGGGAATGAGCTTTGTATTATCGCCCTTTGTCCAATTGATTGCAGCCTTTGCAGTATCCGAAAGCATTGTGTCGATTGCCTTGCCGACAAAATCGTTGAGTGCCGCAAGAACGGTGGTATAACCCGCTGCCGAAGCAGTAACGGAGCCGTTGTTTGCAGCTGTGGGCATAAACTCGTTAACGAAATCACCGGAGATGGTGTAGTTCCAGTTAATGAGCTTAGCGAACGAATTAGCGGTGGACATATCAAACTTGAGCCAGGTCTCGGTGAGACCGTCTTTGCTGACAAGGCGATAATAGCCGTTGTCGTCGGAGCCTATTGTGAAGTCCGACCACTCCCAGTTATATGCGCCGGCAGCCTTAGAATAGAATGCCTTTACATCTGGCGGAAGCTTAGCGAGAACAGCGGTGGCCTCTGAAGCCTTGCCGCCGAAGAGCTCGGTCTTTTCAGCGCCGAACCACTGTGCAAGAAGCATCTTAACGGAACCGTTGAGAACAACGGGAGCAAGATCCTTAAATACATAGGGAGCTATCTGATAGAGAGCCGAAACAAGAGTATTGCTGTCAAGATTGAAGATTTCCGAAACCTTATCGCTTGTGGCAAGTGAGGGAAGGAAGTAGCTGTCTTTAACGTAATATTTTACGTTTTCGCCCGAAGCGTTGGTGTAAACATAAACGCCTGTGCCGTTGCCTTCCATATCGGTTTCTTCGGTCTTGTAATATTTCTCATCCTGAGAAACATATGTCTTCTTGGCGGTATCATATTCAAATACCTCGATGTAAGCACCCTTAGAGTCTGAGCCCTTAACATAATAATCACGAAGGCCTGCTTCAGCGCTTTTCGGAAGAGCAATGTGATTGCTTATGCAGTTGCCGGAAGCGTCTTCTTTATAAGAAGTATAGCTCTGCGGCTTAGACATAGCGTTGATGAGGACATTCTTGATAAGAGTGTCGGGATTTTCGGTTGTTGTTGAATAAGTGTTGATGAGCTCCATGTCATCGTCAACTCTTGCGAACATCGGATAAACGAGGCCTTTTAACATACCCGGAAGATCCGAGAGGTACTTATTAACGCCGGAGATATCAACAAAGTTGCCGATAATGCCGACGTCGAGTTTGCCGTCGTTGATAACCTTTTTAACGAGACCTGCGTTGTCGTTAAGAAGAGTTGCAATGCCGTTGACTATGTCAAGCTGAGCGTTCTTTTCTCTTGTCATGCCCGACTTCCAGTTTTTAAGGTTAGCGTCTTTAACTATGCCGAGCAAGCCGCTGAGAAGCTTAACAGCTCCGCTGTTAAGAAGAGACTTAACGTTGTCGATGGTTCCGCAAAGAGCATTAACCGAGCGAAGGTCGATGTTGAGCTTAAGGGAGCCGACGCTAAAAACCTCGCCCATGTTTATGTTCGCGGCAGCGAGGGTAACATCAAGGAAGTCGAATACAACCGACATTCTCTCTTCGGTAGAGAGCCTTGTTACCGCGCCGTCCGGGCTGTATGCGTCAAGAGCGGTAAGCTCTTCGCCGCTACGATAATTGGTCTTAGCAGCAAACGCCATTACGGACATAGTTGAGAAAATCATGACAACTGCCAAGATGACACTTAACAATTTGGTAGATTTTTTCATACGTGTTTTTTCCTCCTAAAAAGATTTACATTAAAACCATGTATGCGTACCCGATTTTTTCTGCGGGCGGCACTCCCCGCAACAATTCCTCGCACAAAATCCGCTGTACTTCTGACCGCTCTTTGATTTACAAGAAAGCAAACCGATTTCGGCACGTTAACTCGGTCGGTTTCCACCGTTTCCACTTCCGTAAAAATGAATCGGTGGAAAACTGATGATACACACCCGAGCATATTACCGTAGGATGTGTATCAAAACGGGATGGAAACTGCACGGTAAATCAGCCGTGCGGCAGCGCTCCCTTAAAAAAGGGGACACTTCGCCCTATTACACCATTCCTATGGTTAGTTAAAGTATAGGGTTTTAAACGAAAAAAGTCAATAAATTGTTCACACAAATTTGTTGATTTTCTGTATTGAACAAATAGAATTGTTATTTTTGGGCAAAAGTGGCAAACAAAATTGGCAATGTTGTTGTAAAATTATGAACAAATTGTTAACGTTTTCGAGTTTTGAACTTTTTGACAAGTATTGAACACGGTTTTGAACATTTTTACGGTATTTTCGGGTAAAAACAGAGGGCTTTTAGGCTCCCTCAAATAGGGTGATTCCCCACGGTGTGGGGAAATGTCGCGGAGCGACAAAAAAGGCTCCCTTGAAAAGGGAGCTGTCACCGCAGGTGACTGAGGGATTGTTCAGGCTCCCTTGTAAAGGGCGATTCCCACGGTGTGTGGAAATGTCGCGGAGCGACAAAAAAAGGCTCCCTTGTAAAGGGAGCTGTCACCGCAGGTGACTGAGGGATTGTTCAGGCTCCCTTGTAAAGGGAGGCAAAAAGCGGATTAAAGGTCACGCTCATTCTATTTGAATTGCATATAGTCCATATAAAATCCCTCCGAGTTGCCTTACGGCAACCCACCTCCCTTTACAAGGGAGGCAGAAAGCGGATTAAAAAGTCACGCTCATTCTATTTAAATTCCATATAACCCTATGAAATCCCTCCGGCTTGCCTTGCGGCAACCCACCTCCCTTTTCAAGGGAGGCAAAAAGCGAATTAAAAAGTCACGCTCATTCTATTTAAATTCCATATAACCCTATGAAATCCCTCCGGCTTGCCTGCGGCAACCCACCTCCCTTTTCAAGGGAGGCAGAAAGCGGATTAAAAGGTCACGCACGTTCTTTTTAAATTTCATATAACCCTACAAAATCCCTCCGGCTTGCCTTAGAGGCCCACCGCCCTTTACAAGGGAGGCAAAAAGCGGCTCCCGAGGCAAATACCCCGTGAACCGCTTTGCAAATGCAATGTTCTTTATTAGAACTCTTATTTAATTGTGAGATTTGCGCCGTACATTGCCGCCAAATCAAGGCTGCCGTCAAAGGTGTTGCCGTCCTCGGTAAAACACTGCACGTGGTAAAGTCCGCCGTTGCAGACAAAATCCATGGTGAGCTGATAAACGGAATATATTTTCGGGTTTTTATCGTCGGCTTTTTTAATCTCTACCACATATGCGGTGGCTCCGCATTTTTCGAGAGTTACGGTGCGCTGCTCAACGGTTACACCCGCTGCCGCGTCGCCTGCCTGCGACAAAAGCTGCCTCCACTGAGCGGCGCCGTCGTTTGCTTCCTTTTCGGCGGCGCTGTCATCCGTCGCCGCGCCGGAATACATAACCTGCGCGTCGAGCCCCTTATATTTCTTTGAGGTGGCTATACCTGAATTGCCCACGGTCCAGCCGTTGGGATAAACCATTTTAAAATACTTTGTCTCGTGAAATACGCCGTCGGTTATCTGAGCGGGGAACGGAACGGCACCCGTTTTAATTTCGCCGTTTTCGTCCGTGACTTTTTTGCCGTCCTCGTCGGTGACATATATTTCAATCTCGCCGTTCTCATTGAGAACAGTGTTGCCCTCTTCGTCGGTAACAACCTCGTATGTGGCGTCCTTGGCGTTTATAGTCGGCTTCTTTTTTCCGCATGAGGCAAAAGCTACCGATATTACGATTAAGGAAGCGCAGATAACTGCGATTATTTTTTTATCCATTTGAAATCCTCCGTTTTATACATAAACAGATTATAAATTCTTTGCCTCGGAATGTCAACTGGGGATGTTAAAAATGTCCGGAACGCAAAAAAACAAAAGACAAATCTTTGTATAAACAGTTGCTTTTTGGCGGCAAAGCTTACCCTTTGCTCCGAGCTTTTTTCCTATCCCACGAAAATATACCGCTTACTCTTCCTCTATGAATGCTACTACGTCTCCCACCGTTTTCATCTTTTCAAGCGCCTCGTCCGGCACCTCTTTTCTGAATTCGTCCTCCAAAGTCATAGCGCTGTCTCTTATACACATCTCCGAGCCCACGAGACAGGCAGAAATCTCGT
>ENA-OXFQ01000201-OXFQ01000201.1-human-gut-metagenome-genome-assembly--contig:-NODE-201-length-18484-cov-19.1819_pt1 | contig 18484 bp, 20 predicted proteins | sample MGYA00249836_ERZ652266 | MGnify/ENA primary metagenome ERZ652266 (study PRJEB26925, sample SAMN05826735) | human gut metagenome | biome: ENVO:2100002; feature: ENVO:00000062; material: ENVO:00002003...
GAGTCCCTGGAGGTGCACCACAACAACAAAATCCGAACTTTTTTCCGATAGGAGAAGGGTTCGGATTTTTTGTTTTCTTTGGAAAACAAAATGAATCCCTTGCTTCCATCGAAAAATGTAGCTGGAGGTCATGGACTAAAATCATATGATTACTTCCTATTAGGAACACTGTAAATACAAGGCTTTTCGGAGCCTACAAACCAGAAAAAATAATATTTGATCTATCACATTACGCAAAAAGCCGTCCGGCATGAAAAACGGGCGGCTTTTTTTCGTGGATAGACGGAAAGGAGGCGCAAAAATAACTACAAAATTTTAGCGTTCAAATTTGTGCAACTTTAACGAAAAGGAGGATCGTAAATGGCCGATGAAAAATTGAATACTGGCCCTGCGGAGAATATTTCCCCGGAGGCCGCCGAGCCTATCACCACACCCGAACAGGCCGCAGCGTCTGAGCCCCAGCAGGAACAGACCGGGCCTGCCATACCTGAGTCCGGCGATGTGGTTGTGTCCTTTGACAAAATCAATGAACTTATGGCGGAAAAGAGGCAGAACGCCCGCGCCGAAGTCGAAAAGTCGGAAACCCCCGAAACGCCAGAGGCGGCAGCCCCCGGAGAAACACCGCAGCCCGCCAATACGGAGGAACCGAAAAAGCCGCGCCGTGGCCGTCCGCCGAAAGCGGAAAAGGCTGCGACTGAAAATCAGAAAGCGGAGAAATCGGCTGGGGCTCGCAAGGGCCGCCCACCCAAGGCGGATAAGGCGGCCCCTGACAAGCCCAAGCCGTCCAAACGAGACAAAGTGTCCCGAAGCGATGGAAAGGCCCCGGATGCCAAGGAGCCCATTAAGCCCGCACAGGATACGGCACTGAAGGAAACTGCTGCTGTGGAACAGACGGCTCCCGAGCCGACTACACCGCCCCGCCCGGTTGGGGAAGGCAAGCTGGTTTATCTGAAACTTTCCGAGGTTCATCCGTTTCACACATTCCGTCCGCATCCCTTTAAGGTACGGGACGATGCGAAGATGCAGGAAATCGTTGCTTCTATCCGCGTAAACGGTGTAATGGTTCCCGGTCTTGCCCGCCCGGAGAAAGATGGAAACGGCTATGAAATTGTAGCGGGCCATCGCCGTACCCACGGCAGTGAGCTGGCTGGACTGGAGGAAATGCCCTTTATCGTCCGTGAAATGACCGACCACGAAGCGGTACAGGCCATGAAGGACAGCAACAAGCAGCGTGACGGGATGCTCCCCAGCGAATTGGCCGCGCTGCTGGAACTCGAGGTTGAGGACATCAAGCATCAGGGCGGGCGGCTGAAAGGTGTTGCGGAAGGCGATGTCGGGAAACGCTCGGTTGAGATTGTAGGCGAGGCGCATGAAATGAACTATAAAAAGGTCATGCGCTACTTGCGGCTCAACTCCCTTGTGCCGGAGCTTCTGGATAAGGTAGACGATAAAAAGATGGGCTTCATGCCTGCCGTGGAGCTTTCCTACATCAAACCGAAAAATCAGAGGCTTATTGCTGTTTCCATTGACGGGGAGCAGGCTTCGCCCTCGCTGGCCCAGGCCAAACGGCTCCGGGAGCTGGATAAGGAAGGCAAGCTCAACGGCGATGTTATTGACGGTATCTTATCAGAACAGAAAAAGGAGGATCGAGGCGTGATTATTTCTACTGCGGAACTGGAAAAGTATTTTGGCAAGGAGGTCACTCCCGCCAAAATGAAAGAACAGATTATGTCCCTGCTGGATGACTGGAAAGAAAAACAGCCGCCGGAGCTGGCAAAAGCCCCGAAAAAGCAGGAACTTGACAAGTAACAACTTCGAGACACTTTGTCCCGAGGGCCCCGCCCTCGCGCAGAGGCTCTGGTGGTATATATCCCCCGTCGCCGCCTGTTTTTTAGTACAGCCGGGAGTGGGCCGTCAAGGGTGCAGCGCACCGCCGTTTTCGGCGGCTCGCCCTTGACGGTCTGCCCCGGCTGTGCTATTTCCCCGGCAAGCGGCGGGGGTATATCCTCCAGAGCCGCCCCCTTTCCCAAGACTGGGAAAGGGCGTGGGGTTTGGGTTGAACTTTCTTATTAAAATATCGGAGGTATGAACGATGAAACGACCCCTTGCTTATATCACCGCTGCATGGCTCGGCGGCGATAGCGAAAACGCAGAACTGGCGGCGCAGTATTGCCGCACCGTGTATGAGGCAGGCTTTTCTCCTATTTGTCCGCCTTTGTACTTGCCCCTGTTTCTCAACGATGCTGTTCCCGAGGAGCATAAAAGCGGCATCGACATGAGCCGTGACCTGCTCCGCCGTTCTCATGTGCTGGTTGTCTGCGGGCACAGTATGACCGAAGCCATGAAAAATGATATTGCCGTGGCCCAGCGGCTGGGAATTACGGCAACAACCCTTGAGGGCATCCTGACCGTCAAGGGACAGGGCCGCCGCTGATGGCAACCCTGTTTGAAGCCTACGTTACCAACGCCGGAAAGTACAGCGAGGGCCAGCTTGTGGGTGAAACACTGAAATTTCCCACAACCGCCCAGGAGGTGGAGGCTCTTTTGAAACGGATCGGCGTGGATGGCGTCCGCTATCAGGAAATTTTTATTACCTCTTTCGATGGGGATGTGCTGGGGCTCTATGACCATTTGAGCGAGTATGAAAATCTGGATGAGCTTAATCATCTGGCCTGCCTGCTTTCCGAGCTTACCTCATCGGAGCTGGAAACACTGGAGGCCGTCCTCGACAGCGGCGATCACTGTTCTTCGGTGCGGGACATCATCAATCTGACACAAAATCTGGACTGTTACGGCTTTTACCCCGGCGTATCCGATGAGGAAACGCTGGGGCGTATTTATGTGGACGATCTGGAAATGTTGGATGTGCCGGATCAGGTAAAACCGTATTTCGATTATGAGGCGTATGGCCGGGATGCCTGCATCCACGAAAACGGCCATTTTGCCCCGGGCGGCTATGTTGTCAAAGAAAGCGATCATTTCGTGGAAGTGTATCACGGCTTGCAGGATATTCCCAAGGAGCATAAGGTATTCTCTTTCCCGAAGCTCTCTATCCGGGAGCAAATGGCCGCTTATCAGGAAATCATAGACGGTTCTTCTTTGGAGGGCTACCGTCAAATGCAGAAAAAAGACCGTGGGGATCGGTGATGGCACTTCGAGACAAATTGTCCCAAGGAAGGAGGCGGTGTAACTGATTGATGAAGATATTTCCCGGCGCACGATAGCCATATCCGTAAAAACAACCAAGCTGACGGCGCGGGGACTGGCGTATGTGCTGGGCATGGTGGGCCGGAAGATCCGCAAGGCATACCGTGGGCGGCAAGTACCGCATGGAAAACAAAGTGTGCGAAAGCTCATGGCCCACGGTACAGCCACCAACAGCATTGAGCTATCCGGGGATGCCAAGTCCTTTGACCGCGTGGCCCGGAAATGGAATGTAGACTATGCGTTCTATAAAACCGGGCCGGACAAATACCTGCTGTTTTTCAAGGCTGGACAGGCAGACGCAATGACCGCCTGCTTTTCTGAGTATTCCCGGAAGGTGTTAAGCAAAGCAAAATCGAACCGTGTTCCCATCCGGGAACAACTGCAACAGGCGGCAGATCAGCTTTCCAAAGAAAAGCCGAAGCAGAAAGAACGTGCAAAGGAGGTGGCCCATGAGGACAGATAAGATCAGAAAATATCTCATTCCGAACATTCCCTATCTATTCATCCTGTGGGCGTGCCTCAAGCTGGGAACGGCCTACCGGCTGGCGGCGGGGAACGATTTTGCACATAAGCTCATCGGGCTGGGCCAGACGATTGGCCCGGCCTTTGCTGACTTTGCACCCAGTCTTGCTCCGCTGGATTGGCTTGTTGGTATTGTAGGCGCAGTTGGTTTCCGGCTGCTGATCTATTTCAAAAGCAAGAACGCTAAGAAGTTTCGGCGGGATGCAGAATACGGCAGCGCCCGGTGGGGAACGGAAAAAGACATCAAACCGTTTGTCGATCCGAAGTTTGAAAACAACGTGATTTTGACCGGGACAGAGTTTCTCACGATGAACACCCGTCCGAAAATCCCCGCAAATGCCCGAAACCTGAATTGCTGCATTATCGGCTCGTCCGGCTCCGGCAAAACCCGCTTCTGGCTTACGCCCCAGCTTTTACAGGCTCATTCCTCTTATGTGGTGGTCGATCCGAAAGGTGGTGTGCTGGGACAGGTCGGGGGTTTCCTGCAAAAACGCGGGTACAAAATCAAGGTATTCAACAGCATAGATTTTTCAAAATCCATGCACTATAACCCGCTGGCGTATATCCGCAACGAGGCCGATATTCTGAAATTCGTGGATGCTCTGATTTCCAACACCAAGGGCGAAGGCAAGGAAGGTGATCCATTCTGGACAAAATCGGAAACGCTTTTGTACTGCGCCCTGATTGCCTACATCATTTTCGAGGGGCCTGCCGAGGATCGGAACATGAATACCCTTGTGGATATGATTTCCGGCATGGAGGTCAAGGAGGATGACGAGGATTTTATGAACGCGGTGGACTATATGTTTGCCGGGCTCGAAAAGCGTAAGCCGGATTGCTTCGCGGTCAAACAGTATAAAAAGTACAAATTGGCCAGCGGCAAGACGGCAAAAAGCATTTTGATTTCCTGCGGTGCGCGACTGGCTCCCTTTGACATCCCGCAGCTTCGTGAAGTCATGGCCTATGACGAATTGGAGCTTGACCGCATCGGAGATCGGAAAACGGCGGTATTCTTCATCATTTCCGATACCACGCAGACCTACAACTTTTTAGTGGCACTTGCATTTTCGCAGATGTTCAACCTCCTGTGTGAACGGGCGGACAATGTTCACGGTGGCCGCCTGCCGCACCATGTACGGGTGCTGTGGGACGAGGCAGCCAACACGGGACAGGTGCCCCAGCTCGAAAAGCTGGTCGCGGTTATCCGCTCCCGCGAGGTGAGTCTTTGCCTGCTGTATCAACAGTTGGCACAGTGCAAGGCCATTTACGATAAGCACGCCGAGACAATCCTCGGCAACATGGACAGCGTGGTGTTCCTCGGTGGCCGCGAAGCCAGCACTATCAAGGAAATCTCCGAGAACTGGCTGGGAAAAGCCACAATCAGTATGCAGACCGACAGCCGCTCCCGTGGCCAGTCGGAAAGCTACAGCCAAAACACCCAGCGGCTGGGCCGGGAACTGATGACCCCAGCCGAGCTTGCAACCATGCCGGGAGACAAATGTATTTTGCAGCTTCGGGGCCTGCCCCCGTTCTTCTCTCCCAAGTATGATCTGAAACGGCATCCGAACTACCGTTATACGGCGGAGGCCGATAAACAGAAAAACGCTTTTGACCTCGACAGGCTCATTAACCGCCGCAGGCGGCCCGGGCTGAACGAGGCGTGTACGATGTATGAGGTGGCTGTGCCGGACGATGCACTCACGGAAGAGGACGAGGACATCCTCAACTATGATGACATCGACGATCCAGACGCCTTTGCATAAACGCTTCGAGACAAAGTGTCCCGAAGTTTGTAACCTGCCGCCTGCATGGGCGGCTTTTTTGTTACCGGGAAAATCCCGGAGAAATGGAGGCTTATATGGCATTTTTCTCATCTGCAATCGACACTTTACAGACCCTCGTTATCGCGCTCGGCGCTGGCCTTGGCGTATGGGGTGTGGTCAATCTGCTGGAGGGCTACGGCTCGGATAACCCGGGCTCCAAGTCCCAGGGCATGAAGCAGCTCATGGCGGGTGGCGGCATCATCGTCATTGGCACTACACTGATCCCTCTGCTGTCTGGCCTGTTTTAAGGTAGGCGCTTATGGATTTTCTCACCGACTGGCTCACAAACTGGCTCAAAGAGCTTCTGATTGGCGGGATCATGGGAAACCTCGAAGGTCTTTTTGATACCGTCAATACCCAGGTCGGAGAGATTGCGGCACAGGTAGGGACTACCCCGGCGGCGTGGCACGCCGGGGTTTTCTCCCTGATCCGACAGCTTTCCGAAACGGTGATCCTGCCGATTGCCGGAATGGTGCTGACCTTTGTTGCCACTTATGAGCTCATACAGATGCTTTTGGAAAAGAACAATATGCACGAGGTTGACGTTGCGAACCTCTATAAATGGATGTTCAAAACGGCCTGTGCAATCCTGATCCTGTCAAATACATTCAATATCGTCATGGCTGTGTTCGATGTGTCGCAGAGCGTTATCGCGCAGGCAGGCGGGCTCATTCAAGGCTCTACCGATGTTTCGGCGGATATGCTTGCCGAACTTGAGACCTCGCTGGAGGCGATGGACTTGGGGCCGCTTTTGGGGCTGTGGCTGCAGTCTGCGCTCATTGGATTTACGATGAAGGCAATGGGAATTATCATTTTCGTTTTGGTGTATGGCAGAATGCTGGAAATCTATAGCGCGTCCAGAAGCGCCGCTTTTCATCCAAAGGCGGTGTGCGGGCATTTTGGGAACCCGGCTTTAGCAAGCCGGTAAAGAAAAGTATCAAAGACGTGAAAAGCGTCACTTTAGCGTCATCCGATTTACCCCGGAGGGAAACCACAAGGGGGACAATAGCGTATCGGAAAAATCGCAAGTTGGGAAAACCATCTACCCACGACTGAGCGGCAAGACGCAACATTGTGAATGAGGAGCAAGGCTAAACTGCTTTAAGGGCAGTCCGAGGCGGGATACTCGACCCGACGGCGCAGGATGGTTGTATTCGCCGTATGTCATAGCGGAATGTGACAGGTAAACACAGACCGCACGATACTTATGACAGCCAGCCGCAGTAAGCGGAAAAGGACGAAAACCCACTACCGACATCACAATACGCTTTTCCCAAAGTGTCTAACTGGAGATTGCCTAAACCGGAACGCCGGAACTATCCGGCTATGCGTAATGCCGCAAGGCGATAAATTTCAAGGGGTAAAAACCCAAGAAAGATGACGCTGAATATCCGGCATGGCAACGGAGCCTCCGTAGTAGTCCGAGGGCGGGAAAGCCGTCTACATGGCGAAGGGAGGCAGGATGTCAACCAATTCATAAAAAGGAAAGGTGCGTGAGGCATTATGAGAAGTCCTGAAAATGTGTTGGAAAGCCTAAAATCCAAGGCGTGTAACAAGAGTTACAAGTACGAGCGGTTATACCGCAACCTGTACAATCCACAATTCTATCTGCTGGCATATCAGCGGATACAGGCGAAACCAGGCAACATGACAGCCGGAACAGACGGCAAAACCATTGACGGAATGGGAATGGCAAGGATAAACGCCCTCATTGAAAAGATGCGGGATTTCAGTTATCAGCCTAACCCGGCAAGGAGAACGTATATCCCGAAATCCAATGGGAAAATGCGTCCTCTGGGGATACCGTCATTCGACGATAAACTGATACAGGAGGTGGTGCGGCTCATCTTAGAGAGCATTTATGAGCCAACCTTTAGCGACTATTCCCACGGTTTCCGTATAAACAGAAGCTGTCATACGGCACTCAAATATGTGCAGAAATATTTTACGGGGACAAAGTGGTTCGTTGAGGGAGATATAAAGGGCTGTTTTGACAACGTAGACCATCATGTGCTGATTGCTATTTTGCGAAAGCGGATTGCAGATGAACATTTCATCGGTCTGCTCTGGAAGTTCTTGAAAGCTGGATATATGGAGGATTGGAATTATCACAATACTTATTCCGGCACTCCGCAAGGCTCCATCATCAGCCCTATCCTTGCAAACATCTACATGAACGAACTGGATAGCTATATGGCAGAGTATGCAGAGAAATTCAACTGCGGAAACCGCCGTAAAATCAATCCTGCGTTCAAGAAGAAGCTGGATGTCTGCCGGGGGAAAGAACAAAGGCTTAAAAGAAATCTCTCTAAAATGAGCGAGGAAGAAAAAGAGGGCTTAATTGCAGAAATCCGGGAACTGCGGTGTAGTCTGAAATCTATGCCGTATAGCGACCAGATGGACGATAGCTATAAACGGATTTGCTATATCCGATATGCCGATGATTTCTTAATTGGAGTTATCGGCAGCAAAGAGGACGCAGAACAGATTAAACAAGATGTAGGCTGCTTTATCCGGGACAAACTCCATCTGGAAATGTCCGAGGAAAAGACATTGATTACTCATGGACACGACGCTGCGAAGTTCTTGGGATATGAGGTCACAATCGCCAAAGGCGAACACAACAAAAAGACCAAAACCGGGGCTACCAGACGGGTAAACAATGGAAAAGTCTTACTTTATGTTCCCCATGATAAGTGGGTAAAACGACTGTTCTCCTACAATGCCCTCAAGATTAAATACGACAAACAAAATGGAAACAAAGAGGTTTGGGAACCTGTCCGGCGCACTCGCCTGTTGCACTTGGACGATTTGGAAATCCTAAACCAATACAACGCAGAAATCCGTGGATTGTATAACTACTACCGACTTGCAAACAACGTGTCTGTACTCAATAACTTCTACTATGTAATGAGATACAGTATGCTCAAAACCTTTGCTGGAAAATATCGGACACGAATCAGCAGAATTATCCGCAAGTACCGTCAAGGAAAAGATTTTGTTGTGGAATATCCGAAGAAAAACGGCAAGGTCGGAAAGGTATTGTTTTACAATAATGGGTTCCGCCGGGACACTAAAGTAGAAAGCGGAAATCCTGATATAGTAGCAAGAATTTTTGAGAATTATGGGCGTAATAGTCTTATAAAAAGACTGCAAGCAAACAGGTGTGAGTGGTGTGGCGCAGAGAATGTGCCGCTTGAAATACACCATATACGAAAACTCAAAGATTTAAGTGGCAGAAAACAATGGGAAATCGCCATGATTGGGCGTAAGCGCAAGACAATGGCACTCTGCGTCTACTGTCACGATAAGTTACACGCTGGGAAATTAGACTGACATCTGGAGAGCCGGATACGCTGAGAGGTGTAAGTCCGGTTCGGAGGGGAGTTCTCGGAAACCTGCCATAGTGATATGGCAAGGCACCGGGTTCTTACCCTACTGCTGACCAGTCTGGCCCCCATCCCCGTTGCTACGCTTTCCAACCGGGAGCTTGGCAGCACCGGGCAGAACTATATCAAGTCCCTGTTTGCCGTGGGCTTTCAAGGACTACTGATTCTTGTATGTGTTGCAATTTACGCGGTGCTCATTCAAGGCATCGCAACAAGCGGCGATCCCATCGGGGCAATTTGGGGAACTGTGGGCTACACGGTTTTGCTTTGCTTCATGCTCTTTAAGACCGGGAGCATTGCCCAGCGTATCTTTGGCGCTCATTAACAGGAGGAGGTGCTTATGCCGAGAAGATACGGGGCGGATGGAACGCGCTTATGGGATGGAAAAACGCCGGAGGAGTTTACTGAGGCGGATGCTTACCGCTTTATGGTGGAAACAGAGGCCGTCCTGCAAAGAAAAGAATTGATGGACGACCCCGCCCAGCCTGCTCCGGCAAGCGGAAAGGAGGAATTTTATCTGAGTAAGAAAGACGATGTATTGCTGACCCCGGAGCAGATTGCTGCGGAGGAACGGCGCTGGCTGTTTGATGCTCCCATCGCGGAGCTTGCAGAAGTCAAGGGCGTTAGCATTGACGAGGCAGTAAAAATGCGGACAGATGCTGTCTTGCAGGAGGCGGTTGTTCCGATCACGGTATCTGTTCGCCCGATTGAGCCGCAGGGAAAGTTGATCGGCTTCGCCAGCGTCAATTTTGGCGGTGTGGTCATCGATGATTTTAAGGTTGTGGACGGGAAAAACGGGATTTTCCTCGGTGCTCCATCTAAGCCCGATCCTGCCAGCCGGACGGGATACCGGGCTACGGTTCGGATTTCTGACCGCGCCACACAGGAACGGATCAACGCGGCTGGTGTGGAGGCGTATCATGCGGCGGTGGAACAGCTTGTTGCACGGGCCCAGGCGGTACGGCCTGCCCCGATCAAGGAGCAGATGGCCGAAGCCGCGAAACAAGCTGGAAAAGAAAATGCCGCCCGTCCTGCGCCTGCCAAGGCAAAGGAGGCCCGTAATGACCGATAGCCGCACTTTGGGACAAAGTGTCCCGAAGGAGGGTTTATTTCTCATGGACGGCATCGAGGGCCTGCGCTCCCTGCCGAAGCATAGCGTGGATATGCTGCTGACCGATCCGCCCTACGGCACAACCCGGAATTATTGGGATGTGCCCCTGCCGCTCCCGGAGCTGTGGGAGGCGGTGAAATGGGCAGTCAAGCCGAATGGCGCAGTGCTGTTTTTCGCACAGTGCCCCTTTGACAAGGTGCTGGGCGCATCCAACCTCGCCATGCTCCGCTATGAGTGGATTTGGTACAAGGAGCGCGGAACGGGCTTTCTCAATGCAAACCGGGCTCCACTGAAAAAGTCCGAGAATATCTTGGTGTTTTACCAGAAGTCCCCGGTCTACAATCCGCAGTTTACTTATGGCAAGCCTTATGCCCGCGTTCATTCCCGAAGCGGTACAAGCTCCAACTATGGGAAATTTGAACGGCATGGATCGGAGTCCAACGATGGCCGCCGCTATCCCGGAAATGTACTTTTTGTGCCTACGGTGTCCGGCGGCATCCACCCCACGCAGAAGCCCGTGGAGCTCTGCGAGTATCTGATCCGCACCTATACCCGCCCTGGCGAGCTGGTTGCGGACATTTGCGCGGGCTCCGGCACAACCGCGATTGCAGCTATCAACACAGAACGCCGCTTTGTATGCTTTGAAACGGCCCCAGCCTTTTATGCCGCTGCCAGTGAGCGCATCCGCGCGGCGCAGGCAGTAAAAAGCTCTGGCGAGAAAGGAGTGTAATTATCCAGCAGTATTCTATCATTTACGCCGATCCCCCTTGGCGCTACTCGGCTAAGAAAGTACAGGGCGCGGCGGAAAATCATTATCCCACTATGAGCATTGAGGAGTTATGTGCGTTGCCTGTGGCTGATCTTGCAGCCCCGGACAGCGCACTCTTTTTATGGGCCACTTTCCCGCAGCTCCCGGAGGCGCTCCGGCTGATCGAGGCTTGGGGCTTCACCTATAAATCTGTTGCTTTCGTCTGGCTGAAAAAGAACAAGAAAGCGGATAGCTGGTTTTACGGCCTTGGCTTCTGGACAAGGGGCAACGCGGAAATCTGCCTGCTGGCTACCAAGGGACACCCGAAGCGGCAGGCTGCCAACATTCATCAATTCATCATTTCCCCGATTGAAGCCCATAGCAAAAAGCCGGACGAGGCCCGCGACAAAATTCTTTCCCTGATGGGAGATCTGCCCCGCGTGGAGCTCTTTGCCAGGCAGACCCCGCCCGGTTGGGCTGTGTGGGGAAATGAAGTAACACCAACCATCCCGGACTTTGGGACACATTGTCCCGAAGTGCAGAAAGGAGTGTGATCTATGCCCTATGTAAACGTACCAAACGATTTATCCAAAATCAAAACAAAGATGGCTTTCAACCTCACCAAACGCCAGCTTGTCTGCTTCGGCAGTGCGGGCGCGGTGGGGATTCCGGCCTATCTGCTGACCCGTGGCACCCTCGGCAATACCGGGGCGATGTTTCTCATGCTGGGAATTATGCTCCCGGCGTTCCTGCTGGCGATGTATGAAAAGGACGGCTTGCCCTTTGAAAAGGTTGTGCGAAACATCATCCGGGCCAAGTTTCTAAGGCCGGGGATCAGGGCCTACCGAACCGAAAACATTTATGCGCCCTTTGCCGGGCCGGGCGCTGGAAAGGAGGATGTGATTGAAAAACACAAAGAAGAAAAACGGAGCCGCCAAGGGTAAAGGCCGGGCGGCCCTGTCTGCCCAGCAGACAATCCCGTATCTGTCCATGCACCCGGACGGTGTGTGCAAGCTCCCGGGCGGGCTCTATACAAAAACCGTGGAATATGAGGACATCAATTACTCCGTGGCATCCACCGAGGATCAGACTGCCATATTCAGCGGATGGAGCTCATTCCTCAACTACTTTGACAGCTCGCTGCCGTTCCAGCTTTCCTTTATCAACCGCCGTTCCCATTCCCGCAGCCGCTATCAAGTCAATATCCCGAAAGCGGATGACAACTATAACAGCGTCAGGGACGAGTTTACCGGGATGCTGAAAAATCAGATTGCCAAAAGCAATAACGGCATTGAACGCTCAAAATACATCACCTTTGGCATACCCGCCGAGGGGATTGCGGAGGCACGGCCCCGTCTGGAGCGTGTGGAGGCCGATGTCATGGGAAACTTTAAGCGGCTGGGCGTTCCCTCGGAGCCGATGGACGGGCGGGCCCGCCTTGCGCTGCTTCATAGCCAGATGCATCCGGGGAGCCGCGAGCCGTTCCGCTTTTCGTGGAAAGACATCCCGCAGACCGGGCTTGGCACAAAAGACTTTATTGCCCCGGACAGTCTCGACTTCCGCCAGTCCCGCACATTCCGTATCGGCCAGTATTGGGGCGCGGTGTCCTACTTGCAGATTATGGCATCGGAGCTTTCGGATAAGCTGCTGGCGGAAATCTTGGAGCTGGATGCGGAAATGACCGTGACCATGCACATTCAGACCGTGGATCAGCTCAAGGCAATTAAGACCATCAAGGGGAAAATCTCGGACATCGGAAAAATGAAAGTGGAGGAACAGAGAAAGGCTGTGCGCTCCGGCTATGACCCGGATATTCTTCCCCCTGACCTGATTACATTCAGCAAGGACGCGGCGGAGCTTCTGGCTGATTTGCAATCCCGCAATGAGCGAATGTTTCTGCTGACCTTTACGGTGGTAAACCTTGCTCCTACCCGCCAGCGGCTGGAAAACGATGTGTTTACCGTGGGCGGCATCGCACAGAAATACAACTGCGCTCTGCGCCGTCTGGACTGGCAACAGGAACAGGGCTTTGTTTCCTCGTTGGCCCTTGGTTACAACGAGGTAGAAATCCAGCGCGGTATGACCACCAGCTCCACAGCCATCTTTATTCCTTTTATGACAAGGGAGCTCCGCATGGCTGGGCAGGCCCTCTACTATGGCATGAACGCACTTTCTCACAATGTCATCATGGCTGACCGCAAAAAGCTGAAATCGGCAAACGGGATGTATTTGGGCTCTACGGGCTCCGGCAAGAGCTTTGCCGCAAAGCGCGAGCTCTTGAATGTGTTTCTCACCATCCCGCAGGATCGGATCATCGTGGTTGACCCGATGGGCGAATACGCTCCACTGGTGCGAAGGCTGGGCGGCCAGGTGATCGAGATTGCCCCGGACAGCCCGCACCACCTCAATCCGATGGATGTGGAGCTCAATATGGCCGCCGGAGAAAGCCCGCTTTCCATGAAGGCGGATTTTCTTTTATCCCTGTGCGAGCTGGTGGTCGGCGGCAAGGAAGGCTTGCAGCCCATTGAAAAGACGGTCATTGACCGCTGTGTGCGTTTGGTGTACCGGGAACAGGCGCTCGGACTGGAAACTGCAAAAACACCGCTGTTGCAGGATTTGTACGAAGAGCTCTTACGCCAGCCGGAGCCCGAAGCCCGGCGCGTGGCAACTGCCTTAGAGCTTTATTGCACAGGCTCCCTCAATCTCTTTAACCATCCTACCAACGTCAAGACGGACAGCCGTGTGGTGTGCATCGTTCTGAAAAACATGGGCGAAAACCTTAGAAAGATTGCAATGCACATCACAAATGAGTTTGTTTCGCAGTCGGTGGATCAGAACTTCCACGAGGGTGCGGCGACTTGGTGCTACTTTGACGAGTTTCATATCCTGCTCCGCGATCCGCTGACAGCCAGCTACTTTGTGGCAGTCTGGAAAATGCTGCGTAAAAAAGGATGTGTGCCGTCTGCTTTGACGCAGAACGTCAAAGACCTTTTGGCCAGCCGGGAAATCGAGAACATTTTGGACAACACGGATTTTATGATTCTGCTTTCGCAGGCGCAGAGTGACCGTACCATTCTGGCAAAACAGCTCGGTATTTCCGAGCATCAGCTTTCCTATATCACACACAGCAATTCCGGCGAGGGGCTGTTGTTCTATGGAAATGTAACCATTCCGTTTGTGGATCGGTTCCCTCGCGGAGAAATCTATGACCTGCTGACTACCCGCCCGGAGGATATGAAGAATGAAACGAAAAACGAATAAAACCAAGGAGGAGGCTTGGTCGCAGACCGCCCACGCCCCTGACGGGGAACAGCCCGGGCCGGAGGCTTCCGACACTTCGGGACAAAGTGTCCCGAAGTCCAAGTTCCGCAAAAAGAGCCAGCAGGAACAGGCTGCGGCGGCAAAGCTCCACATGGAGTCCCAAGGCGAAAAACTGGAACAGGCCCGGGAGAAGCTGGCAAAGCAAAAGCCGCCGAAAAAGCCCGGCCCGGTAAAACGCATAGGCCGTGTTGCCAGCGGTTCCGTTCACAGTTTCGTGCATGGCAAGATTTTTGAAGTGGAACAGGAAAATGTCGGCACGGAAGGCGCACACCGTTCTGAGCTTGTGGGAGAAACCGCGCTACGGCATGGCTCTCGCTTTGTGCGCCGTAAAGTCCGGGAACATCCGGCAAAAGTGGTACGCAAGGCCGAGGCCCGCTATACCAAGTACACGGCGGACTACCATTTTCACACCGCCGCACAGGAGCACCCGGAGCTGACGAAAAATGCCCTTACCCGCTACTGGCAGAAGCAACGGCTCCGCAGGCAATACCGCAAGCAGGCAAAGGAGGCTGCAAAGCAGAGCGCGGCTGCGGCTGGGAAAACTGCCACAGCCACAGAACGCCTGACTGCCCGGGCAGTGGAATTTGTCAAAAGTCATCCCGCAGGTGCTGTGATTGCGGTGCTCTGTGTGTTACTCCTGTTTGCTATGCAGTCCTGTTCCTCTACCATGCTTATGCTGGGGAACGCCGGGGCCGGTGCATTAGGAGCCAGCACCTATCCTTGCGAGGATCGTGATATGCTGGCCGCCGAAGCCGCCTATTGTGCGCTGGAAGATGATTTACAGCATTATCTGGACACCTATGAAAGCACCCATGACTATGACGAATACCACTTCGATCTGGACGAAATCGAACATGATCCCTATGTGCTGCTTTCTCTTTTGTGTGCGCTCCATGAGGGACAATGGACAATAGGCGAGGTACAGGGAACGCTGCAAATGCTCTTTGACCGCCAGTACATTTTGACCGAGGATGTGGTGGTGGAAACCCGGTATCGCACGGAAACCGACACATGGACGGACGAGGACGGCAACTCCCATACGGACACCTATCAGGTGCCTTACGATTATTACATCTGTACGGTCACGCTGGAGAACTTTGATTTATCCCATGTGCCCGTATATGTCATGAGCGAGGAGCAGCTTTCACGGTATGCCATCTATATGGCAACGCTGGGAAATCGCCCCGATCTGTTCCCAGATTCTCCCTATGTGAACAAGTACATTACCGGGAAACCCGGTGATTACGAAGTGCCCGGAGAATATCTGGACGATGAAACCTTTGCCGCGATGCTTGCCGAAGCGCAGAAATACATCGGCTATCCCTATGTGTGGGGCGGCAGTTCTCCCGCCACTTCCTTTGATTGCTCGGGGTACGTTTCGTGGGTTATCAATCACTCCGGCTGGAATGTGGGCAGGCTGGGAGCCCAGGGGCTCTATAACATCTGTACGCCGACCAGTTCTCCCAAACCCGGTGATCTGGTGTTCTTCAAAGGCACCTATGACACGCCGGGCGTGAGCCATTGCGGGATTTATGTCGGTGATGGAAAAATGCTGCATTGCGGAGATCCCATCGGCTACGCAAATTTGAATACAAGCTACTGGCAATCTCATTTTTACGCCTACGGGCGTTTACCGTGACAGGAGGTTTTGAAATGGCAACTACCAAAAGCATGAAAATTCAGGCCGAGATTGATAAGGTCAAGGCCAAAATCAGTGAACAGCAGGCCCGGCTCAAGGAGCTGGAGCAGAAAAAGCTGGAGGCGGAAAACAGCGAGATCGTGGACATTGTGCGCGGTATGAGCATTTCCCTTACGGAGCTCCCGCTGCTGTTTGAAAAGCTGAAGGACGGAGGTACTTTGGGACAAAGTGTCCCGAAGTCCGAAGAAGAAAAGGAGGAAAACTGAATATGAAACACTTTCGTATGTTGGCGGCGGGGCTTTGCTCCGCCGTTCTTTTATGCGGCTTTGCAATCCCGGCCTACGCCTATTCGGACAGTGGGAATGAGGAACCGCCTGTTGTGGAAGAAACTCCGGCCCCGGAGCCTGCACCTACCATTACCCCGGGCGAGGGCTTTTCGGTGGATGGAAACCTTGTGACCCGCGATCTGCTCTATGATGCTGCAACCAACAAGCAGTACATCACGGTGGAAGCCAGCGGCGGCAGCACTTTTTACATTGTCATTGATTATGACAAGCCTGTGGACGAGGACGGCGAACAGTATCACACCTACTTTTTGAACATGGTGGATGAAGCCGATCTGCTGGCGGCACTGGAGGCCGCTGGCGGAGAACTTCCGGCCTGCTCCTGCACAGAAAAATGTGCGCCCGGAGCCATCCATACGGATTGCGAGGTCTGCGCGGTCAACATGACCGAGTGTGCTGGCACAGCTCCCGAACCCGCCCCGGTGACGGAACCTGCGGAGGAGCCGGAACCCGAGCCCCAGCAGAAAAGTAATACCGGGACGCTTCTGCTGATCTTGGCAGTGGCTGTTCTGGGCGGCGGTGCAGGCTGGTACTTCAAAATCTACCGCCCGAAGCATGAAAAAGCTGCTGTACCCGAAGAGGATTACAGTGAGGAACTGGCTGATTATGACGATCCCGAGGACGATGGGCCGCCTTGGGACGAGGACGATACCGAAAGCGAGGATAATGAATGAGATTTACCAACAACCCCTATGAGGGATTTATGAAAGAAAAAAGCTACTTTAAGGGTGTGCCGCCCAGCCTGCCGCCGAAGGGCTCCCGTTGTGACGGCTGCCCTTACTGGCGCGGGATCGGCTGCGTGTTCTGCTACCGGGAGCAGCTCAAACCACCGGGCAACGGGAGGTGATACTGTGGGCCGAGAACTGACCTGGACAGAAAAAGCGGCAATCCGCAGGCTGGTGTCAAAATGGTGTGCCAACTATGACCGGGACTGCGGCTGCCTGCCGCTGGATTGCGAGTGCTATATGTTTGGGAAATGCTGGACAGGGGCTTATTGCCGCTACTTCCGCGAGGCAGTTCTGCCCCTTGATCCGGCGCTGGAGGCTGCGCTGCTGGCAGAAGGGCCAAGGCCGGATTTCAAGGCTTGCCCGGTATGCGGCAGAGCCGTGGCTCCTGATGGACGGCAAACCTATTGTTCGGCGGCCTGTGCAAAGGCGGCACACCGCAGACAGCAGCGGGAATATATGCGAAAAAAACGGAGCTGATGTGTTGACAATTAGGCCAGCCTAAACCCGCTTATGACAAGGCTTTTTAAGACCCTTTTCTGCGGGAGGTGTATGTTTCTATGTCCGGCCCTGTTTCCGTGAGATGCTGTCAACATTTTAGCTGCCGGGGCTTTGGGACAATTTGTCCCAAAGTTCCGGCTTTTGTGGAAGGAGATACTATGCCGAAATATTATCCGATCAACGAAGAAGCCGCAAAGCGAGCAAAAGATATGAACAGCTTTTCCGACTATCAGCCGGGCTCCGCTACGGCGGGCTACCGGGCAATGGTCGATGAAGCGTATGCAGCGGCGGAACGCCAGAAAGCGCGTGTCGATCCCATGTACCATGATAAGATTGACACACTGGTGGATCGCTATGCCCGGAAACTTGCTGAAAATCTGAATGAACGCAATGTGATTGATGCCCGTGTACCCTCTATTCTGATCTCTGGGGGCGGCAACTTCCCTGTGGCAAAGAAGCACAAGCAGAACGCCGCCCGGGATCGCAACTATGGAGAGTATGCGGAGATTTCAAAGCTGCTTGATAAAATCCGCTCTGTTGGAATGGGTGGGATCAGCGCGGATGACGATCTGGCCGTGGAAAAGCTGACAAAAAAGCTGGAGGGGCTGGAGTCCCTGCAGGCCACCATGAAGGCGGTCAATGCGTATTTTCGGAAACACAAAACGCTGGACGGCTGCCCGGAGCTTACGCCGGAGCAGGCCGAAAAGCTCAAAGCAGATATGGCGCAGTCATGGCACTTGGACAAAAGTAAGCCATACCCCGCCTATCTGCTTTCCAACAACAACGCCAACATCCGCCGTGTGCGCCAGCGCATTGAGGAACTGAGCAGTCGCTCTGAGTTTGCAGGCTGGACATTCCCCGGAGGCGAGGCAAAAATCAACGAGGCTGAAAATCGTTTGCAGCTTATTTTTGAGGAAAAGCCCGATGCCAATCAGCGGCAGGAACTGAAAAGCAACGGCTTTAAGTGGGCTCCCAGCCAAGGGGCATGGCAGCGGCAGCTTAACCAGAACGCCATCCGTGCTGCGGCCCGGATAGACTTTCTGCGGCCCGAGGACGGTACAAGCCCCTATCAGCTCCAACCGTTTGTGAAAAGAGAAAACAAAGAAATGTCTCGATGATGGGAGGTGTACTATGGACAAAAATCAAGGCTATGC
>ENA-OXFQ01000255-OXFQ01000255.1-human-gut-metagenome-genome-assembly--contig:-NODE-255-length-15666-cov-70.9587_pt1 | contig 15666 bp, 7 predicted proteins | sample MGYA00249836_ERZ652266 | MGnify/ENA primary metagenome ERZ652266 (study PRJEB26925, sample SAMN05826735) | human gut metagenome | biome: ENVO:2100002; feature: ENVO:00000062; material: ENVO:00002003...
GTATGTATGCTCCGTTGGGTAAAGAGGTTCCACGACATCCCATGGAATCGTTGTCTCTACAATCGGCTTTAGGTTTTCGCCTACAGTAATAGTACGCCAGGGAGTGGAACCGGGCAATGCAAGGCCGGGAGATGCCGTGCCGTTACCGTTGTTTTCTTCGGGCATGGGGAAAGCGATGGTATAAAGTCCGTCGGCAGTAGCATCGCTTAAGTGTGAGCCACAGTATTTGCTGTCTACTCCGGTTTCACTGATAAGTGCCCAGCCATTTTCTCCTACATGGAACAGACAAGGAAATGTGTAACCGTGCCCATATTGTGAACGTACATTCATAGGAGCGTCAGCCTTATATTCTTCCTCATAGCTGGGTTTGGTACGTTTCCAACCTATCATGGCGTCACTTTGCGGGCACAGGAAAGTAGTGGTGAAGGATGGGAAGTCAAAACCTGTCGTTTCTTTTTCTATCACTATGCTTCCTGTATCGCCATATTTGGGCATTTCGTAGCGGAAAGCAATATCGTTGTTGCTTACGCGGAATATTATATTTATATTTTTCTTTTCTTTATTGGTAAAGGTGCATGTAAGTTCATTGGCTTGATAATGAATTTGTGATTGTTTGATACGGTCTTGTGTATAGGTTTTATCTATTTTATTCTCTTTTTGTCCGGTGAAAGTCATATCCCGGCTGAAGTCCCCCACATTGGCAATGAAACCTAAAGGTGAATCTTCCAGGATGGTCTTGTCCTTATAGGTGACGGAATAAACGGGGATGCCTTGTTTTACGGATACATTTACTCTTAAAAAGGAGTCGGGTCCTGTAACTGTAGCTTGTTGGGCAAAAGCTGACATTGTAGTGATGGCAAGCAGCCAAGTCATAAATTGTTTTTTCATGGGTATTAAATATGCTATTATAATGTAGAGCAAAGATAATTTATTTAGCAAGACGAGAGCGTAGAAAAACGGAGCATTTATGGTATACAATCCGTTCATTTTACGCTCTGGAATAAGTCAGTCGGTTCCATTCTCCATCATCGAACTGGGGGTTGTTCCGAAATGTTTTGTAAAGCAGCGTGTGAAGTATTTGGGATCATTGAATCCTACTTCGTATGCTATCTCAGATATATTCATATTGTGCGTCAGACGGTTACGGATAATAAGTTCCCGCGCAAGATTCAGCCGGTAGTTACGCATGAATTGTCCGGCAGACTGTCCCGTCAGATTTTGCATTTTTTTGTTCATCAAACTTTTGCTTACCCCCATTGCTTCGATGAAATCGCTTATTTCGTAATAAGAGTTCTTATAGTTTTCTTTCACAATCTGCATTGCTTTGTCCAGGAACTTCTTGTCACTGGATTCTTTTTCGATATTCAGTGCATCCACGTCCATACTGTATGAGAACTTTTGTTGGAAACGTTTGCGGTTTTCCAGTATATTGGATATCCGGGCCAGCAGCAAAGTGTCATCAAATGGTTTTAAAAGGTACTCGTCTACACCTATACGGAAACTTTCAATGCGCGATTCGTTGGATGTTTTGGCCGTAAGCATCAGGAAGGGGATATGCGAGATGGCAAAATTGGATTTTACCCGGCGGGACAGTTCCATACCATCCATGACAGGCATCATCAAGTCACTGACTATGAAATCCACGTTCTGGGATTGGAGCACAGTCAATGCTTCTTCACCTTGGGATGCTTCGAGCACGTTATAATATTCGGCCAGAATGGAACGGATATAGTCGCGCATATCTTTGTTGTCTTCTACTACCAGAATCGTCAGTTTTCCATTGGTGGCAGGTTGCAATGTCATCGGAGAGTCGACCGGTTCTTTAACTTGCTCTGTTGGTGTGGGCAGACTGTCCGCATCGGCATATTGCAAAGGAAGTAAAATACGGAAAGAACATCCTTTGCTCTGATTATTCTTGGCACAAATTGAACCTCCATGCAACTGGACAATTCGTTTGCATAGATAGAGACCGATTCCAGTCCCGCTTTGTCCGTTGATAGAGGAATGCGTCTTATTTTGTGATTGGTAGAAGCGGTTGAATACTTTGTCTATCTCTTCTTCGGGAAGTCCTGGTCCTGTATCCCGAATACAGATGAATAACTTTTCCTGCTCTTCCTGGCGGAGGGGGGTGGCATAGATGGTAATTTGTCCTCCTTTGGGGGTAAATTTCAAAGCATTTCCTATTAAATTGACAATCACTTTATGCATGGCATCCTCATCGTACATTATTTCACATGAAGGAAGGCGGAAGCGACGTTCGATGGTTATTCCTCTTTCGGAAGCATATGCGTCGAAGGGTACTAGTAGTTCATTGAGTAATTTGGCAAAATTGCCCGGGTTGCGGACAATTTCCATTTTCCCTGATTCTACTTTGCGGAAGTCCATTAATTGGTTGACCAGTGAGAGCAGATATTTTGAGTTGCGCTCCACAAAATGTAATTGTTCAATGACTTGAGGATTGTAGCTTAGTTTCAATGCCCTTTCTATAGGTCCTACGATTAATGTCAACGGAGTACGGAATTCATGGGTGATATTGGTGAAGAAGGCGAGTTTGTCAACCGTCAATTCCTGTACTTTCTTTGACATTTGGATCAGTTGCCCTTTTTGTTTGGTTATTTTTTCGTTTTGCTGTTTTAATAGTTGGTTTTGACGATAGAGCTCGCTTGCCTGAGTGGAAAGCAGTTTTTTCTGTTCTTCCAGTTCACGGGTACGTTCCTCTACTTTGATGTGGAGTATTTCTTGTTGTTCTTTTAACGAACGAAGCCTCCATGATAATACCTTATATATAAGGAAAGATAGAAGAACCAATATGGACAGAATGAACCAGATGGTTTTATAGAAATAAGGTGATACGGCAATGTGGAGTTCTGCCATTTCTTCCAGCCATTGTTTGCCGTCGGGTGCATAACGCAGTTCGAAAGTATAGTTGCCGGGACGCAGATTGGTATAGGCGGCTTGTCGTCTGTTGGCCGGTACTTTTATCCATTTGTCGTCAAATCCTTTCAAGCGGTAATAATAATTGGCAAATGTCGATGCATCATAATCCAATGCGGCAAATTCAATATAGAGAGATTTGTCGCGTTCGTGTAACTGTAAGGTACCGTTTGTGTACAATCGCTCTTTATTTGCCACACGGACATGGGTAAACGCCAAGGGAACAGCTTCCTTCGGGTTTATATCTATGACCGGCTTGACCACAGACAGTCCTTTGGTACTTCCTATATATAAATCTCCATTGGCGGCACGGCATATTGCGTTCCAATAGAACTGGTTGGATAATAGCCCGTCTTTCCGGGTATAGTTGAAGAAGCTGTTGTTGTTAGGATTGAAGCGGGAGAGTCCGTTGGTGGTGGTAATCCAAAGATACCCTTCTTTATCTTCCGATATGCAGCGGACACTGTTGTTTATCAGTCCGTCTTCGGTGGTGAAGGAGCGGAAGGTATATTCTCCGTTTTCTGTTGGTGAGGATTTGTAGAAACCATATCCGTTGCTGCCTATCCAAAGGGTTCCGTCTTTAGACTGGGTGATGTAGGTTACCCTTTCCTTTAACTTTGACTCCGGTTCGTCTAGCTTGATCCTCCAGAGTTGATAAATCAGTCTAGGGGTTTTCAAACTGCTTAAATCTATTCGGCAAAGTCCTTCTGTAAGTCCCAGCCACAGGTGGTTATCCTTATCTATGTAGTATCCTGTACAACCTTCAATTCCACCTAGGTTCATGCCCTTGAATGGTTCGGTGAGCGTTTGTGTTTTCAAATCGTAAACATAGATATTGATACTGGTTCCTACCCAGATGGCATTATTCAAGTGGTCATAGCAGATACTTCCGGCCCATCCCCATGAGAAGTCTCCGCATTCGGGTATTTCTATGTGGTGAAATTGTTTGTTCTGCGGATTTTTCATATCTATCCATCCTATGCCTCCTCCCCAAGTTCCCATCCAAAGTCTTCCATCGTTATCGCTGGTAAAGCAACTGACGGTATTATGGCTTAGGTGGGCGGGTGCATCGGTAGTATAGTGCTCAAAAGTGTTGCTGCCGGGAGCCCGCCGGTTCAAACCTCCTTCTACGGTTCCTACCCATAAAACACCCGACGGGTCTTCATAAATGGCATTGACGGGATTTTGGGAAAGACTTCCGGGAATGGCGGGAGTATGATAATAGTTTTGTACGAACAGCATCCGGCGGCTCATCTTGTTCAGACCTCCCACTTCGGTGCCTACCCAGATAATATCACCATCGGTCAGCAGACAGTTTACGAAGTCACAGTTTAATGTGTTTTGTACGATTTCTCCTTCTCCGGTATCTTTATTTATCCGCTCAAAATTGTCTGTCAACGCATTATAAAGGTTTATACCTTTTAGGGTGGCAACCAGCATGGTATGTTCTCCTGTTTCTGCTATGTCTGTGATAAAGTTTTGGGAAAGCGAACTATTGTCATTCGGATCATACATATAATGCTTCATCAGTTCCGTATCCATATTGTATCGGAAAAGGCCTTGTGCGCTGCCAATCCAAATTTCATTTTCTTTCCGGCAGATTACTTGTATGGACACACCGGGTAATTGAAGGGCAGATGAAATGAATGTGGGTTCCTGTACTTCCATAGCCGATTCTTTGATGCGGTAGATACCGTCTTTGTAGTTTATCCAGAGATAGTCTTCTACTTCACAAATAGTCCGGATGGATTCTCCTGCCGGTACTTCGCATGTTTTAATGATTTGTTTTATATCTCCTTGTTTGTCAAAGGTAATTTTGAATAAATTGTTTTCCGAACAAACCCAAATATTTCCCGCTTTGCTATGGAGAATAAGATGAGAGGGGCGGTTACACAGTGAAATAAGTTTGTCTTTCATATCAGTGACTTGTACTGTCTGCATGGTTTGTATATCCAGTATGTCAATACCCATTTCACTGACAGCCCAAATACGCTTGAAGTTATCCTCACACAGTTTGTTTATAAAGTTACTTCGTAGCTTGATACGGGTGTTTCCCATATGGAAGGCGGTGAATTCATAACCGTCATAACGGGCGATTCCTTCCCCGCGGGTAGCGATCCATAAAAAGCCCTGACTGTCTTTCAATATATCATCCACAAAGTTGTGAGGCAGTCCTTCATCCATCGTAATGGCAGTGAAATTATAACGTTCGGACCATTTTCCGGCTGTTCCTTCAGCTTGCATATACAGACTAGATAAAAAGATGAACAGAGCGAATAGAAAACAATGTTTTTTCATAGTGTGTTGTTCATTAATGACGTAAGAATATACCGTTACTTATACAAAGATATACCTTTTCGTTTTTCCTCAAAAACAAATAAATCATTTTTATCCCTCTGCTGCACAAATGTCCACCCTTTAAGCGATATTGTCCACCTGGCGAGCTTTTGATTGCAGTTATATTTGCATTAATAATAGTTAGTCAATGTGACAGTTGGCTGCGTTATATGCCGCATGTCATTGGCAAATTAGTACATTAGCAAATGGTCACATAATAAAAAAATACTATGAAACAGCAATTTTTCCCTCAAAGATTATTCATGGACATGAAAAGGTTAATAATAAATAGGTTGGTCGGTTTAGGCCTGTTGGCCGTAGGGGTATTGGCATCATGCAGTGCACCTACGGCTTTCGTGCCTGTCCCTTCTCCCAATCCTTGGGCTGATGATTATACCGCTCTTTCATCTATGGAGAATTACAAGCAGTGGGGAACATATAATGTACACGACCCGGCTTGTAAAAAAATAGGAGATACTTATTATCTGTATTCTACCGATGCTATTTTTGCTGAGAACCGGAAAGAGGCGAAAGAGAAGAATGTGCCTCTGGGTTTTGTCCAGGTACGCAAATCAAAAGACTTGGTACATTGGGATTTTGTGGGCTGGGCTTTTCCCGAGATTCCTGCTCCGGCTATAGAATGGGTTCATAGTCAGGCGGAGGGAAAAGGGGCGACTAATATCTGGGCTCCTTATCTGATGCCTTATCAGGGTATTTATCGTTTGTATTATTGTGTTTCGGCATTCGGCAGGAATACATCCTATATCGGTATGGCCGAGTCGGATTCTCCCGAAGGTCCCTGGATACAGAAAGGGTGTGTGGTTAAGACAGGAGAAGGGGATGCGATGAATGCCATAGACCCTTCTGTGGTTGAGGATCCGGAAACCGGAAAGTGGTGGATGCACTATGGCTCTTATTTCGGTGGTCTGTACTGTGTGGAACTGAATCCCGAAACAGGAATGACTATGCAGCCGGAGGATCATGGGCACTTGATAGCACGCCGGGCAAATTACCGGAAAGATAACTTGGAAGCGCCGGAAATCATGTATCAACCCCAACTTGGCAAATATTATCTGTTTACATCCTACGATCCGCTGATGACTACCTATAATGTACGTGTCGCTTATTCCGGTTCTCCCGAAGGACCTTTTGTGGATTTCTACGGAGAGGATATAAAAGATACAACGAATAATGTTCCTATATTGACAGCTCCTTACCGCTTCGAAAATCATCCGGGATGGGCGGGAACGGCTCATTGCGGTCTTATTGATGCCGGTGACGGCCGTTATTTTATGGTCCATCAGGGACGGCTTTCCCCCCAGAACCAGTTGATGGATTTGCATGTGCGCGAAGTGTTCTTTACGGTGAATGGATGGCCTGTGGTTTCTCCCGAACGCTATGCAGGTACTGCTCCACGTTCTTTCACTAAAGAAGATTTGGTAGGTGAGTGGGAAATTATCCGTATTCAGGAACCGCCTTTGGAACGTAGTTTGGAAGCTGGACAAATATTGTGGGGTGAAGGGGACTTGCGAAATGGGGAGCAGGCGTTATCTGCCCGTGTTGTTTTGGAAGCAGATGGCAGTGTTGGAGATGCAACTTGGGATTTTAATGTTAAAAAACAACTTCTTACTATAAAAACAGCCACAGAAGATATTAACAATTTGATTATCTTTGCCGGACACGATTGGGAAAATGAAACAGAAACCATTCTTTTTACTGGCCTGGATGCTCAAGGGCATTCTGTGTGGGGAAAGAGAATTGACTAATAAAAATCAATAATATTACTATCATGAAATTACACAGAACTCTATTCACAGCATGGGTATTTGCTGCCGGAGTAGCGCTACATGCACAGAATGTGCACAACATGGTCGTGCAGACTAATAAATTAGGTGCGGAAATACAACCAACCATGTATGGTTTGTTCTTTGAGGACATTAATTATGGGGCGGACGGAGGCTTGTATGCCGAACTGATAAAGAACCGTTCATTTGAATTCCCGCAACGTTTTATGGGTTGGAATATTTTCGGCAATGTGACCTTGATGGACGACGGGCCGTTCGAGCGAAATCCGCATTACGTCCGTCTGGGTAATTCCGGACACAGGGAAAAGCACACAGGAATTGAAAACGAAGGTTTCTTCGGCATAGGTGTCAAGGAAGGGGCTGAGTATCGCTTTTCCGTATGGGCACGTGGTGAGAACCAGAAACTTCGTATTGAATTGATCAAAAATGATACGATGGAGGAACGTCAGGCTTTTGAGTCAAAAGAACTGATAGTGAATTCGAAGGATTGGAAACAATATGAGGTGATATTGAAATCGCCGAGAACGGAGCCCAAGGCTCATCTTCGTATTTTCCTTGAAAGTGCGGGAACGGTGGATTTGGAACATGTTTCTCTTTTCCCTGTAGATACTTGGAAAGAGCGTAAGAACGGTCTTCGTAAAGACTTGGTGCAGGCTTTATATGATATCAAACCCGGTGTTTTCCGTTTTCCCGGCGGCTGTATTGTAGAAGGTACGGATGAGGCTACCCGTTACGAATGGAAAAAAACAGTAGGTGCGGTAGAGAATCGCCCGTTGAATGAAAACCGCTGGCATTATACGTTCAAGCATCGTTTCTTCCCTGATTATTTCCAGACCTACGGACTGGGCTTCTTTGAGTATTTCCAGTTGTCGGAGGATATAGGCGCCGAACCGCTGCCTATTCTGAACTGCGGATTGATATGTCAGTATCAGAATGACCCCGACCAGCAGGTCAGCCTGTCAAAGCTTGATTCGTATATACAGGATGCATTAGACCTGATTGAGTTTGCTAATGGCGATGTCACAAGTACTTGGGGAAAAGTTCGTGCGGATATGGGACACCCTGCTCCCTTTAACTTGAAATTCTTGGGCATTGGTAACGAACAATGGGGACCGGAATATCCGGAACGTCTGAAACAGTTTGTCGAGGTGCTTCGTAAGGCTCATCCTGAAATCAAGATTGTTGGTAGTTCGGGACCTCAGTCTGAAGGTAAAGACTTTGATTACTTATGGCCGGAAATGAAAAATCTGAAAGTGGATTTGGTGGATGAGCATTTCTATCGTCCCGAAAGCTGGTTCCTGGCACAAGGCAACCGTTATGACAATTACGACCGCAAAGGACCGAAGGTCTTTGCAGGAGAATATGCCTGCCATGGCAAAGGCAAGAAATGGAACCATTTTAACGCTGCTTTAATGGAAGCTGCGTTCATGACCGGACTGGAACGGAATGCTGATGTGGTGCACATGGCTACTTATGCGCCTTTGTTTGCCCATGTGGAAGGATGGCAATGGCGTCCGGATTTGATCTGGTTTGACAATCTGAACTCGGTTCGTACTTGTAGTTACTATGTGCAGCAGCTTTATGCTCATAACAAAGGTACTCATGTGTTGCCCCTGACTATGGATAAAAAAGCTGTGAGTGGTCAGGAAGGACAGGATGGTCTGTTTGCCAGTGCCGTATGGGATAAGGATGAAAAGGCTTATATCGTGAAAATTGCCAATACTTCGGAGCAGACACAGCCAGTATCATTGACTTTCAACGGGTTGAAGAAGAGTGATAAACTTGTGGAAGGTAAATGCATCACACTCCAGTCTGCCGATTTGGATAAAGATAACACGGTAGAGCATCCGAATGTCATCACTCCGAAAGAAAGTGCTGCTACGGTTGAGGGTAATGTACTGAATGTAGAGATGGCGCCGAAGACTTTCGTGCTTTATAAGTTTGTTAAGGCAAGTAATAAGTAAAAGATGAATCATTCCTTTAAATACTAACACAGAGGATAGAGAAACATAAAGCAGCCGAAGGGCTGCTTTATAATCCCAACTGCATCCGGAACTTTTAAAGGAAATGTATACCTGCCTCCCTTGGTTGTACCAAGGGAGTTTTTTTGATTATACGTATATTATCATCTTGGATTATGCGCAGCACTTTGCTGTAAATCAGTGATATGTTGCGCAAATACATTCTAAATCCCCCTGAAACGGTTTGCCATTTTCTGCTGCCAAATTTGGTTTGACGGATATCGGTTGTTCTAATTCCTGTGTCATAGCTACGGTTGTTCCTTTGCAGGGGAGCGTCATAAGGCGTATTTTTGTTCGGGTGCGTTCGTTGCTTCACTAAGGTGAAGAGCTAGCTTCACTTAGGTGAACAGCCGCTTTCACCTAGGTGGAATAATTGCTTCACCTTGGTGAAATATTAAATGGAGTGAGGTGAAGATAAGATGAGAATAGGTTCTTATGATGCCTACGAGTTGCCGGGAGGTAACGAGGGGGTGATTTTACATTCTGTCCGAGAGAATCCCCGAAGCAGATTTATTTCGCCACCGGCATACCGATTGAGGAGGATTTGAAAGACTATTACACAGAAAGTGGTTGTTAATGAGTGAGTTGCTGTGATGGAATGTTTTTGTACTTTATGTAAATGTGTTAAAAGTGATTTTTGTTGTCGTTATGTTGTAGGGGCGGACTCATGGGTCTGCCCCTACGGTGGAACATTTGATAGTTACTTCGAACTTTTGAAATATCCTCTTATTGGATGAGTCCTGTTTACATCTTTATTCTCTTATTGCGTACTTGCCTCAGAATTGTCTGCAACTCAAATACTTTCTTAGGATACTTTTCTGCTACATTCTCTTGTTCGCTCACCTTTTCCATTTCATATAACTGGGGAACGTTCAGGTTTCCGGTCTCTATTTTTTCTGCCTTCATGAAAGTGGTCGGATCATCATTCGGTTCAATGTATTTCCAGTCTTTGGTACGGACGGACAACGTGTGGTTCATGGATTGTTCCACAATCCATGGGCGGTCTGTCTTATCGGTTCCTATCAAATTCCCTAAACGGTCATAGCTGTCCGGAGCGCTGCCTTTAGGTAATCTGGCGTTGACCAAAGCTCCTAAAGAGGCTAGTCAGTCAATCTGTGACATTAATACGTCCGAGTCTCCTGTCTTTTTTATCTTCTGTGGCCAGCGGACGATGACCGGAACGGCTGTTCCACCCTCGAAAGCGCTGTATTTGTTCCCTCTCCATGGACCGGAAGGTGTATGTCCGTTCAACAGCTCTTCTGCCTTGTCCTTATATCCGTCGTCTACAACCGGACCATTGTCGCTGGATAGAATAATCAGCGTGTTTTCAGTTAGTCCAAGTTGGTCCAATGTTTCCATCAGCTGGCCTACCGTCCAGTCGAATTGGGCGATTGCGTCTCCGCGTAGTCCCATAGGATTCTTTCCACGGAAGCGGTCATGAGGAAAACGGGGAACGTGTACATCATTGGTCGCAAAATACATAAAGAAAGGCTCGTCTTTATGCTGTTTGATAAAATCGATGGCATGAACGGCGATGGAATCGGCAATGTTCTCATCTTTCCAAAGTGCCTTTCCACCCCCTTTCATAAATCCGATGCGGCTGATGCCATTGACGATGGACATGTCATGTCCGTTGCTGGGATGTAGGTTATACAGTAGTTCGGGATTATCTTTTCCGGTCGGTTCTCCCGGAAAGTTCTTGGTGTAACTCACTTCTATAGGATCGGACGGATCATAGTTGGCTACCTTGCCGTTTTCTATAAATACACAAGGTACACGGTCGGCTGTAGCGGCCATGATATAGTGATAGTCAAAGCCTAAGTCACCCAAAGCGGCTGGTAAAGGAGCATTCCAATCCTGTCCGCCTGTCTTGTCTCCTAGTCCCAGATGCCATTTGCCGATAGCGGCTGTAGCATATCCGGCACTTTTAAACATATCTGCCATGGTGTATTGTTCGGGACGGATAATCATTTTTACATCTCCTGCGGCAATATCCGTATCCGGTCTGCGCCATGCATATTCTCCTGTCAGCAAGGAGTAGCGGGATGGGGTGCTGGTAGCGGCTACAGTATGTGCATTAGTAAAACGGATGCCTTCCGATGCCAGTTTGTCAACATGGGGAGTTTCTACATTCTTGGCTCCGTAACATTTTAAATCTCCATATCCCAGGTCATCTGCCAGAATAACGATAACATTGGGCTTTTTCAGGTCTTGCGTACTGTTTTTTTGAACGGTTTCTGCTGTTGCAGAGTTACAAGCGGCTAATGAGGCAAGTAAGGATATGCCTGCATAATTTCTACTTTTCATCTCTATTTATTTAAGGTTTGATTCGGATACATGTCTATTTTCACTTTCCGGTTTCTCGACCTGAAGGTGAAAAACGACGGAAAGTTATCAAGAAAATCTTGAAGCAGCAAAAAAGAGAGCCGAAATATGATTTGAAAGTGTCTGGAATTAGATGATAATGCCCCCACCCAGTACTACATCATCCCTATAAAAAGCGGCTGCTTGTCCCGGGGCAATGGCTGTCAGCGGCTCATGCAGTTGTACATGCAGGGTGTTATCCGGTTGCAGGGTTACTGTGCAGCGGTTTGCTTGTTTCCGATAGCGTATTTTGACGATGATGTCGTCCTTATTTAGTAATAAAGCGGGATTGGTGATGCGCCATTCTTTCAGTCTCATTTCTGTTTTTTCCAGTGCTTTCAAGTCGCTCAGTATGACTTTGTTTTCTGCCGGAATGATTTCTTTGACAAAGACAGCTCGGTTAAGATCTATGCCCAATCCTCTCCGCTGGCCGATGGTATAGAAAGGATAACCTTTGTGCCGTGCGATAAAATTCCCCATTTCATCGAAGAATTTACCCGGTAGGATACTTCCTTCAGGCAATTCCTTATGCAGGAATGTGCGGTAGTCCATGGGGCAGAAGCAGACTCCCAGACTGTCCCGTTTATGGGCGGCTTTCAGAAAACCACGCTCTGCCGCGATCTCACGGACACGGGCTTTAGTCAGGTTGCCCATAGGGAGAAGCATACGTTGCAGGATTTCTTGTGGCAGCCCCCATAGGAAAAAGGATTGGTCTTTATCCGGGTCGGCACCGGTAGTGATGTGATAGTATCCATTGATGAGGCGTCGGCGTACATAATGTCCTGTAGCGAAGTGATAGATCCCCATTTCATCGGATATTCTCTTCAAAAGAGGCCATTTCAGGTAGTTGTTGCATAAAGTACAGGGAACCGGGGTATGACCTGCCATATATTCGTTGATGAAATAGTCAATGATGGTTTTCCGGAAGGTGCCACGAACATCGTATGTGAGATGGGGGATGCCCAGACGTTCACATAAAGTGCGGGCATCCTCCAGATACTCTGTATCATTTCCTTTTTCATAAAAACGGAAGGTGATGCCGGTTACCTCGTATCCTGCATCCTGCAATAGAAGGGCGGCTACGGAACTGTCTGTTCCTCCGCTCATGCCTAGTAGGACTTTATTATTGGGTTCTGCTTCTTTCATCTTTATAGCAGTTTTGTGAGGATAGATGCTGGGATATCCATTTTGGAGAAGGCAAATAGTTTCTTTCCCAAATCTTTCAAAGAGGCTCCGATGTGATATACGTCGGATCGGTCTATAATAAGAAAACGGTCATGTGCCTGGCGGTAGGTTCTTATGTTTATAGGAGGATATTGATTGTTGTGTCGGGTAAGGTCTAGTTGAAGTTGCGGTGTGATTCGTTGTGTATAGATGGTGGCATCTACTCCTGTTGTGCGTTTGGAAAGCATGAGAAGTGTGTTTTCATCTATATAGTTGTCTATCAGGATAAGGGAATTCTTGGCGGATTTGATAAGGTTCGTGGCGAAAGCGTATGCGTCGAAAATCTGTCCGTCAAAGAAAATTCCTTCGACCGGAGGGAGAGAGGTGCGGACAAAAAAATCTACTTTCTCATTTAATCTGGTCAGTTGCATATCATAAGAAAGAAACTTTGCATCCACCCTTTGTTCAAGGTTGCTGATGCGTTGGTTGATGACATGACCTTTTAATAAATAATCTTTTAAAACTTGGCTTGCCCAACGGCGGAACAAAGTGGCATTTTTGCTGTTGACACGATAGCCTACAGAAATGATAGCGTCCAAATTGTATGTTTTGGTTTTGTATGACTTGCCATCCGAGGCAGTTAGTTCCAAAATGGAACATACTGAGTTTTCGTTCAACTCGCCGCTTTGGAATATATTCTTAAGATGTTTGGTAATAGCTTGGCGTTTGGTCTCAAATAACTCTGCAATTTGTGCCTGAGTCAGCCACACTGTTTCATCTTCAATGCGTACTTCCATCCTCACCGATTCATCCGGCTGGTAGAGTATGATTTCTCCTTGTTGTTCCATGTGTTCGATTTTTGGGGTACAAAGCTAGCAAATATAAATCAGACTGATCTTGCTTTCAGGTTATAATTGAAATGTAGGGTAGGAAATGAAACTCCGATGACAATCTATATGATAGCGCCATCGGAGTTCTGACACACTCTTCTTATTAAGGAAGGAATGCTTGCGATATTTTTATTTTATCGGCATCAATGTGAATCCCCAATGATATTCCTTATTGGCGGGCAGGGTATGTTCCGGCAGCGGGCGGTCTCCCCAGCTGTCATAACCGGCTACACCTTGCTGCTTCATATCAATACATACTTCAACGAAATTACGTGGAGTGATATCGTTGACGTGGGTCATGCGGCGTATTACATTTTTAGCCTTTGCCTCGTCGTGGTTGGCAATCTCTTCGGGGGTGAAATTAGTCCACTGGCGAGGACGGTTAATGGCTTCTTCCGAATCAAAGTCCTCTACAGAATTGCGCAGTGCATTGAAACCGATGGTACTGTCAGCGCGTATTAACAGACCTTTTCCGCCTTTACGGCTCAGTTCCACCCAACGGGTGTCGGTGCGGTGTCCGTTTTCTTGCGGACGGACGTAGTTGTTGGTGTACATCTGGTCGGCTGTGGTGTGGTAGAGGTCGACGAAACTACTTGCATTACGGTCAATGTAGTTTTCACCCGGTCCGCGGCCGAAATATTCTACCTGATTCATATCCGATGGCAAGCGGAAACGTACGCCGATACGTGGTACGTTCAGTTTGGAAGAGGCCAGACGCTGGGCATCCTGTCCCGGTGTGAAGGTGGCCATCAGAGTTGCTTCTGACACTTCGGTACTGGCGGCTTTCATATCCGTAGAAGTAAAGGTGATATCTGCATGAACCACTCCGTCAGGATAAATGGTATATTTCATGATATACAGGTTACCTGCTGCCAGTAAATAGTTGGCTGTTAATATAGTCTTGTTGCCGTCTGTTTCTGTAGTGACATCCGCTACATTGAAGTTCTTGCTGGACTGTTTCCATATTTGCTCGCGCTTAGGCCCACCGTTACCATAATCATTGTCTGTTGGTGCGCGCCAGAAGTTAGGTTGAATACCAAAGCCTTCAGCGAAATATTCTGTACCGTTTACTTTGTATGAGGACACTAGTCCGCTTTTCTTGTTGAAAACAAACTGCATACGTGATGATAATACGGTGATGACGTCACCATCCGTGCTGACGGTAGTCTTACCGCTTGCTTTATGTTCGGCTATAGCCAATGGTTCTATGGGCAGGCGGAATTGTTCGGAAGCAATATCGTGCCCTGCAGGAATCAAGGGTTCCGGCTCTGTGGTGGTAACTACAAAATTTACAAAATATTCTGTGCCGGCCTTGGGCTTCAATCCGTTGAGGTTGATGTCCAGTTCTTTGGAGCTTTGCGGTTCGATATCTAATGATACTTTTCCGCCTTTAATTGTTTTTCCGTTTGCCTTTACGGTATAACTGATCATATACTTCTTCAAGTTGGTGAAGTAGAAACGGTTCTTTACCAGGAATTTGCCGGCAGCCGGGTCGATGGCTTCAAAACCTACATTCTGATGTGCATATTTCACTTCTGTCATGGCCGGATGCGGAGTGCGGTCCGGAGCTACGATTCCATTGCATAGGAAGTTTCCGTCGCTGGGTGCATTGGTCCCGTAATCACCTCCGTAGGTCCAGTAGGTACGTCCATTTTCGTCTTTTTCCAGAATACCTTGGTCTACCCAGTCCCAAATGTAACCACCTTGCAAGTTCGGGTACTTGTAGATCGCTCTCCATTGTGCTGCCAGATTACCATTGGAATTGCCCATAGCGTGTGAATATTCGGATGGCGCAATGGGACGGTCGCTGCCTTTTTTGCCTATTTCTTCCAGCCAGGCGGCACTAGGGTATTGGGGTACATACATATCTGTGTTCCATTCCCAAAGGGCGCGTTCATAATTTACAGGACGGTTCATCCCTTTTACTTCGCGTTCTTTCAGCCATAAATAGGTCTGATAGAAATTATAACCGTTTCCAGCTTCGTTTCCTAATGACCAAATGGCTACAGAAGGATGGTTTTTGTTACGCTCGTACATATTAATGGTACGGTCCATGTGCGGCTTCAGCCATTCGGGATGGTTGCCCAATGTTCCGCCTCGGCTTAAGTTGTAATACATACCGTGGCTTTCGATATTGGCTTCATCATATAC
>ENA-OXFQ01000323-OXFQ01000323.1-human-gut-metagenome-genome-assembly--contig:-NODE-323-length-13222-cov-11.2408_pt1 | contig 13222 bp, 9 predicted proteins | sample MGYA00249836_ERZ652266 | MGnify/ENA primary metagenome ERZ652266 (study PRJEB26925, sample SAMN05826735) | human gut metagenome | biome: ENVO:2100002; feature: ENVO:00000062; material: ENVO:00002003...
TCGTCGGCAGCGTCAGATGTGTATAAGAGACAGATACAAAATGCATAATAAAAGATAATAAAAAGTGTTAAAAATGTTGAAAATGTAAATTAGGGGTTGCAATAATAATGAATTGTGGTATAGTGAAGATACGAAAACGATTAAGAAACCAATTCGAAATGAGGAAACGATATGGTATCACTGAAAGACATAGCACAAAGATGTGGTGTTTCGACAGCGACAGTAAGCAAGGCATTACATGACCAGAAGGATATTGGCGCTGAGACCAAAAACAGAATAAAGAAGATAGCTAAGGAAATGGGATATCTTCCTAATGCTGCGGCCAGAGTTCTTAAGACAAACGAGTCGAACAACATCGGAGTACTGTATTTCGATGAGGCGGCGATGGGGCTTACGCATGAGTATTTTGCCGGAGTGCTAAACGGAATCAAGGCACAGGCTGAGATGCTTGGATATGATATTACATTTATCAATACAAGTCCGGTCGGAAAAAAATTATCATACCTGGAGCACTGTAAGTACAGAAATTTCGATGGAGTCGTAATCGTATGTGCAAGGTTTCAGGACAATGAGGTGCAGGAACTGATGAGCAGCGACATACCGGTGGTCACAATTGACTACGTACACTATAGCTGTTCGGCAGTAAGTTCCAACAATGTAAAGTGTATGGGCGAGCTGCTTGATTACATAATAAGCATGGGACATAAGAAAATCGCTTACATACATGGACAGGATTTTTCGAGTGTTACACGTGACAGGCTGGCAGCATATTACAGGGCACTTGAGAAGCATGGAATAGATATTCCTGAGGAGTATGTCAGGGAAGCAAGGTATCTGGAAACAGAGGATGTTGCAAATCAGACAGAATATTTACTCGATTTACCTGACAAACCTACATGTATCATCTATCCGGATGACACGGCGGCAATCGGAGGCATCAATGTTATAAGAAGCAGAGGGCTTAGGATTCCGGAGGATATATCAATAGCAGGATACGATGGTACAAGAGTTTCACAGATGCTAAGCCCGAAGCTCACCACTATCAGACAGGACACTGACAAGATAGGCAGGGAGGCAGCGGACAGGTTGATAAGCATCATTAAAAAGCCTAAAACAGCACTTGTGGAGAGAGCTGTTGTTGAAGGAATTTTGCTGGAGGGGGAATCCGTAGGCAGAATTTAATATATTTTACTACTTTTTTACTAACATTTACTAACAGGTTTAAACCTGAAGCGAGAAGGAGGATTTTTCTATGAAAAAGAAACTCGTAAGCGCATTACTTTGCGCAACAATGGCAGCATCATTACTGGCAGGCTGTGGCAGCGGAGATACATCCGACACAGGAAGCTCTGGCAAGAAAGGCGATGCAAAAACTGAAGTGACAAACGATGGCAAGATTCTCAATATCTATTGCTGGAATGATGAATTCCAGAGCCGTATCACAGACCACTATCCTGATTACAAGAAGGTGGATGCAACACATGGCAAAATCGGAGATATTGATGTAGTCTGGAATATCACACCTAGTGAGAACAATGCGTACCAGAACAACCTTGATGAGACACTTTTGAAGCAGGCTGATGCATCGGCAGATGACAAGATTGACCTCTTCCTGGTAGAGGCTGATTACGCACCTAAGTATGTAGATTCTGATTACACAATGCCAATCAAGGATCTGGGAATCACAGACAGCGATATCTCTAAGCAGTATAAGTACACACAGGATGTCGTTACTGATTCTGAGGGCAACCTGAAGGGTCTTTCATGGCAGGGATGCCCGGGTGTTCTCTTCTACAACAGAGCAGCAGCAAAAGAGGTACTTGGAACAGATGATCCGGATGAGGTTCAGAAGTCAGTATCTGACTGGGATGCCTTCAATGCTACAGCTGAGAAGATGAAAGCAGCAGGCTACAAGATGACATCTACAGCAAACGATACATACCGTGTATACTCTAACAACGTTTCTAAGAAATGGGTCAGCGATGACAAGAAAATCCAGATTGATGACAACATTATGAAGTGGGTTGATGATTCTAAGAAACTTGTAGACGCAGGCGAGACGGGAACAGCAGATCTATGGTCAGATGACTGGAAGAAGGGCTTCTATCCTGAAGGAAAAGTATTCTCATACTTTGGACCTGCATGGTTAGTAAACTTCTCAATGGCAGCAGATGAGTCCGGTTCTATCGGAAACCAGGGCGGCTGGGGTGCAGCTCAGGGACCACAGGGCTTCTTCTGGGGCGGCACATGGATCTGTGCAGCAGCGGGAACAGACAATGCTGACCTTGTAAAGGACATCATGCTCAAGATGACAACAGACGATGATATCATGAAGGATATCGTTGTAAAGGATGACGATTTCGTAAACAACAGCACAGTTATGGATGGTCTTGCAGACGGAACAATCATGGGCAAGGACGACAAGCCTTACACAAGTACAATACTTGGTGGACAGAATCCATTACCAATGTATATAGCCGGTGTTAAGACTCTTGACTTAAGCAACCTTTCAGCATATGACCAGGGCTGCAACGAGGAGTTCCAGAAGGCTATGAAGGATTACTTCGAAGGAAACTGCGATAAGGATACAGCTATTGAGACCTTCAAGAAGGCAGTTATTGAGAAATATCCTGACCTCGCAGAATAAGATAGTTTTTGAATTGATCATAGAACTAATAAGATAAACTAATAAATACCCTGTCTGCCTTGCGTAAGCAGGCAGGCGGGGTAATATTTTTAAAATCAATAAAATCAGTTAACAGCATTACATAACCATTGACTACAATACCAGTTGGGAGGTAGGTATTATGAGAAAGAGTGGAGGTAAAGCGGTCAGATATAACAAATGGGGCTATATCTTTCTGATTCCGTTTATCGTTGTATACGTAGTATTTCAGCTGGTACCGTTAATCACTACCATTTACAACAGTTTTTTTGAAAATTATATGTCCGGTCTTACACAAGTAGGACCAAACTTTGTTGGATTTGAAAACTATGAAAAATTGTTCACATCCGGTGATATCTGGCAGTATTTTAAGAACACAATGGTTCTTTGGATCATGTGCTTCATACCGCAGATATTCTTATCGCTGCTCCTTGGAGCATGGTTTTCGGATGTCAGCTTAAAGCTCAAGGGAACAAGATTTTTTAAAACAGTTATATATCTGCCAAATCTGATTATGGCTTCAGCGTTTTCGCTGTTATTCTTTACATTGTTTGCTGATGGTGGACCTATAAACAATCTGCTTATGCAGATAGGCTTCATCTCAGAGCCGTACAAGTTTCTGTCACATGTTGGCAGTACAAGAGGACTCATCGCATTGATGAACTGTCTGATGTGGTTTGGTAATACAACCATCCTGCTTATGGCAGGTATGCTTGGAATCGATACATCGCTATTCGAGGCAGCAGAGGTGGACGGAGCAACAAGCACACAGGTGTTCTTTAAGATAACACTTCCGCTCCTTAGACCGATACTGATATATGTAATCATTACATCACTTATCGGCGGCTTACAGCTCTTTGATGTACCACAGATTTTGACAAACGGAACAGGTAATCCGGTCAGATCAAGCATGACACTTATCATGTACTTAAACAAACGTCTGTACAGTAAGGATTATGGAATGTCAGGTGCACTTTCAGTCATACTGTTTATCATCACAGCAATACTTAGTATAGCGGTATTCAAGCTCAGCGGCAATGATGATAAGAGAAAGGAGTAGGTCGATATGGCAGCAAATGTAAACAAAAAAAATAAAGGTATGGGAATCCATGCCAGACGTGCGTTAGCATATATCGTGCTTGTGATAATCTCTTTCTTCTGTCTGTTCTGGTTCTACGTAATGATAATCAATGCGACCAGATCAAACGGAGAGCTCCAGTCAGGATTTACGGCAATTCCGAGTACGCATCTGCTTGACAACTGGAACTCACTCTTACATGACACACTTCCGGTCATAAGAGGTATGTTTAACAGCCTTTTCGTAGCAGCCTGCAGTGCAGTACTGTGTGTATATTTTTCGACAATGACAGCATATGCTATACATGCATATGAGTTTAAAGCCAAGAAATTTATCTCTACATTCATACTGATGGTTATGATGATTCCTACACAGGTTACAGCACTTGGATTTGTTAAATTAGTAACAGGCATGGGACTGATGGATTCATTTATTCCACTCATAGTTCCGACCATTGCTGCACCTGTCACATATTTTTACATGAAGCAGTATATGGAGAGCTCACTTCCATTGTCTCTGATTGAGGCAGCGAGAATTGACGGCTCCGGAGAGTTTAGGACGTTTAATCATATCGTGCTTCCACTGATGAAGCCGGCAATAGCAGTACAGGCAATTTTCTCCTTTGTAAGCAGCTGGAACAATTACTTCACTCCGGCACTTATATTACACGAAAATAACAAGAAGACACTTCCAATCCTGTTAGCACAGCTTAGAAGTGCAGACTTCTTAAAGTTTGATATGGGAAAGGTATATATGATGATTACATTCTCTATCCTTCCTGTAATAGTTGTTTACCTTATTCTTTCAAAGCACATCGTAGGTGGTGTTGCCATGGGAAGTGTGAAGGGCTGATACAGACCATTAACTAAAACTATTTTCTTTTATATTTTTCCCTTCATCTTAAAAGGACCGCTCATCCGGGCGGTCCTTTTTTGCGAGCAAAATGGCAGACGTTTTGTTTATCCCCTCTTGACAGAATACGTTATACTATAAGTATGAACGATAAGAAACAAGGAATAATATATATCATAATGGCAGGATTCTTTTTTGCCCTGATGACATTTTTTGTGAGGATGTCGGGAAATTTGCCGACCATGCAGAAGGCCTTTTTCAGGAATGCGGTAGCAGCAGTAGCGGCTGTTATCTTACTTGCAAAAAGTGATGAAGGCTTCAAAATAAAAAAGGATAGCTGGAAGGGGCTCTTTCTGCGAAGCTTCTTTGGAACAACAGGGCTTATATGCAATTTCTATGCAGTTGACCATCTGGCCATCGCAGATGCCAATATTCTAAACAAATTGTCACCGTTTTTTGCCATAATCATGTCATATTTTGTGCTTAAGGAGAAAGCAAACAAGACAGAGTGGCTGTGCGTGGTAACGGCGTTTATAGGTGCTGTTTTTGTGGTGAAGCCATCTATGAATGTGCAGTTTTTTAATGCCATGATTGGTGTAATAGGAGGTTTTGGCGCAGGTGTAGCGTATACATTTGTGCGAAAGCTCGGTAAGCAGGGAGAGAGAGGGCCTGTGATAGTCATGTGCTTTTCGGTATTTTCATGTATAGTGACGGCTCCGTTTCTGTTTGTTGGAGCAAAGCCTATGAGTGTATATCAGATTGTCATGCTGCTTTTTGCAGGAGCTGCCGCTACAGGCGGACAGCTTTCAATCACAAAGGCATACACCAAGGCACCTGCAAAGGAGATATCGGTGTTCGACTATTCGCAGGTTATCTTTGCCGCTCTGCTGGGCTTTGTCTTTTTGCAACAGATACCGGACTATCTAAGTGTGATAGGATATGTTATAATAATAGGCAGTGCAATTTTTAAATGGAACTATAATCTCAGATACGAGGAAAAAGTATGAACTACGCAGGAATAAAATATTGTGACATAGCAAACGGACTGGGATGCCGCACTGTGCTTTTTGTATCAGGCTGCAGAAATCACTGTAAGGGCTGTTTTCAGCCACAGACATGGGAATTTGACTATGGAGAGCCGTTTGATGAACAGATACAAAACGAGATACTCGACTCGCTTAAGCCTTCCTATGTGCAGGGAATTACTCTTTTAGGCGGTGATCCTTTTGAGGAGGAGAATCAGGAGGCACTTGTGCCGTTTATGAGAAGAGTTAAGGAGCGCTATCCAAATAAGGATGTGTGGGCTTACACAGGCTATCTGTACGAGGAACTGCTTGCAAACGGACGCAAGCACACAGAGTATACGGATGAGCTTTTATCTATGATAGATGTCCTGGTAGATGGTCCGTTTATAGAGGCGCAGAAGGATATCACGCTCAAATTCAAGGGCTCTGCAAACCAGCGTGTGATAGACATGGAGAAGACAAGAGCGACAGGAGAGGTGTCTATACTGGAATTTACGAAAATATGATTAGAGGATTTGAAATGAAGAAAAAATGCGACAAATTATTAGGAATACTGTGCTATGCGCTTGGAATTTTAGCGGCGCTTTATGTGGGAGGTTATCTTATGCTGATTAAGCCTATTCATGTGATTATCATAGCATTTGGCAATGATATGCTGACACTTCCACTCTTGCTTAAGAGTATCATAAAGATAGCATTTTCTACGACATTTGCAGGGCTTGTGTGGTGCATCGGATACATAGGCTACAACTTTTTTAAGGGAAATGAGGACCCTGACTGGGCGGCTATAGAAGCGCGCTTCAGAAATAAGCACAGTGATACAACAAACGAAGATTTACTGAAGGAGAGAGAAGTATGATAGTCCGTGTACCTGATTATTTTTCAGAGTTTAGCTGCATAGCCGGAGACTGCAAGGATAGCTGCTGTCTGGGCTGGGAAATTGATATTGATGAGGATTCATATGAGTATTATCAGACATTGCCCGGAGAGGTCGGAGAGCGTCTGAGAAAGGGCATGTATGAGACGGAGGATGGCGGGCACGGCATCCGTACAAACAATTGCGGGCGCTGCATTATGCTAAATGACAAGAATCTGTGTGATTTGTACATAGCAGCTGGTGAGGCATCGCTTAGTGAGGTGTGCACCGATTTTCCAAGGTTTGGCATAGAGTACAGAAACGTGGAGCAGAAGTGCCTGAGCCTTGCGTGCGAGGAGGTCTGCCGTATATTTTTCAGCAAAACAAAGCCTGTTAAGTTTGTAGAGCAGGAGCTTTTTGGCGACAGCGATGATGACCAGGGAGTCACAGAGGAAGAGGCAGCATTTTTTGAGGAGGTGCAGCGCGAGCTGATTGCCATACTCCAGGACAGGACAAAGCCAATCGGAGTACGCGTGGACGAGTACCTTGACAGGGCAAACGAGTACCAGAAGAAGCTGAGCCAAAACGATGTTGAAAAGCATATAGACTGGCTTTTGTTTAATGATTTTTCATTTGAGCACTTTGATATCCGCTTCGGTATCATTAATGAGATGGAGCTATTGCGACAGGTATGGCAGGATTTCAAGGATGATATGCAGACAGTCCTCACAGAGGATGATTATGAAAAACGCATGAAGGAGTACATGGCTAGCGGCGATTACCGTGAAAACGATATTGAGCAGCTTCTTGTATACTTTACCTTCAGATATATCATGAATGCCATCTATGACTCAAATATCATGGTTTATGCATATTTAAGCGTCATGTTTACCATGATAGTCAGGGATATGAATGCCACTCGCTTCTACAAAAACGGTGGCAGCTTCACCATAGAGGACCAGATGGAGGTGGCAAGGATCTTCTCAAAGGAAGTGGAGCATTCCGAGGAAAATGTGGAGGCCGCCAAGGAAGAAATTATCTGGGGATAGTTGATTTAGAGATTAAATATATAATAAAATAACAATATACTTTTTTATAGTTTTATAGTTTTATATTTTTTTAGATTTCAAAAGGAGCTTGCACAGAAATGTGCGGGCTCTTTTTTGTGAAATAACTAAAGGCTTCCACCATTATGCCATAAGCCTCATATTATCCGGCTTATGGGCTGAATTTTGGGAGCTGTTTTAAAAGATTTAGTGATTACAGCTCCCCAAGGTCTGCCTACTATGCTATCAATCCCTTGTAAACCATAAATTGGTACCTTGAAAACTTCACACTTTCAAGGTACCAACCATTTTTTATAAGGTGGTTTTGACCCTTAAATCATGTCATATAGACTAAAAAAATAATTCACAAAATTTCAAATGAAAAATTATCTATTATATCTAGGACCTTTAGTACTAAAAAAAATTCGTATATGTTACATAAAAATGAATAAATAGTAAAATTTACCAAAATTTTGTAAAGTAATTCTCTGTTTATCCCAATAGTCGAAAACCAACGAAAATATTATAATATAAGTACGAAAACGTGCGAAAGGGAATTTTCGTACAAGCATAATAAGAAAAGGAGAGGAAATATGAGAAAGTTAAAAGAACGCTTTCACAGGAAACATGGTATATTCCGTCAGGTATTCAGTTTGATACTGGTATTGGCGATGATTATGACTATGATTCCGTCAATCGGAGGAAACTTGGTAAAAGCAGCTTCAACTCCGATGAATGTAACTATTCACTTTATGAAGCCAAGTAATTGGAATTGGACAGAACCGGCGGTACAGTTCTGGGGATACAATTCTATTGAAGTAAGTAATGATGCGAATGGTGGAGAATCAAAAGAGATTCCAGGCTGGGGAGTGTCTGCTTATTTTTTCAGGGAAGGAACTGCAACAAATACAAATGGAGATAAGGATTATTATCTTACAGTGAAATCAGATACTACAGGATTTCAGTTTTTAGATTATAAAAACACAAGTAATTATAAAAATCCTGCTAATGATGCAAAGTTAACACAGTATACTGCGGATACACCAACTGATGTTTACTATATTACAAAGGATGGTGGAAAAAGCTTTGAATACTACCTTGATGCAGAAGGAAAAAAACAGGTTCCTGATTTACCAGAGACAGAGACAACCTTCCTCCTGGTAGGAGAGCTTCCTGGAACAGGCTGGGATCCAAGTGCAACACCAAACTTTGTGAAATCAGAAACAAACGAGAATGAATACAGCATTTCTATTAAAAATGTTCCGGCGAAAACTTATGCATATAAGATTCTGGAAGATGCTGCTCTAAATGGTTGGAACAAGGCATGGGCACAAGGTGCAGATGGCGGAAATGTCCAGTTGGAGGTTAAGGCACCAGCAGACATTACCATGAAGCTGGACAAGACAGATGCTGATAAAAAAACAGATGTAACCATTAGTTATATTAAGGCATTGGATGTTGAAACACCAGCACAGGTAGAAAAAGGAGTAGATGTTGCACTTCCAGCAACAGGAACCTATTACGCAGGTGATGAACAGGGAAGCAAGACTGAAGGTGTAGATGTAACTTATACTGCTGTTTCAAAAGGTATTACAGTAAGTGGCACAACACTTAAGGTTCCTGCTTCCTATACAGAAACAGATGTAACTATTCGAGCATCATATAACGGAACAACAAAAGATATTACCATTCCAGTAGTAGATAAATTATTTACATTTACAATATACTATTATAATGAAGACTTATCCACAGAAACAGATATGGGAAAGGTTGATTTATGGATGTGGGATGCAGTACCAGTACCGAATGCTGCGTATGTCTTTAAGGATAAAGAGTATGATGAAACTAATGGTGTGACCTGGTTTAAACAGCAGATAACAGTTGATGCAGGTAAAATAGGAAAAGAAGTAGGATTAAAAGCCCGTTATAATAATACAAAAGGATGGGAGGGCGGCTCTGATACCGCAGATCGTCATTTTACAATAAACGGTAATGAGAATGAAGCATTATATTATGTGGATGGTTCAGATCCGTCTCATGTGAAACCGAAAATCGTACCAACGGAAAAGAGATACCTTGTATTGGATTATGAGAATCCGGAATTAAAAGAAAAAGATATTACACCACAGTTCTATACATGGACATCAGGATATGCTTCAGTATTAACCAATTTTACATATGCAGGTGGAGATAAATGGACAGTAACAATTCCAGCAAAACCATCCTGTACAAAGGTTGATTTTTGTATTGCATTAGATTCAACAGGTGACCCATGGATTAAAGATGGTGGAGACCATTCAGTTACATTCCCTTCTGACCAGAAGGTTATCTATGCCAGCATGAAAGCCGGCAGTGAGCCGGAAATTGCTATGCCATATAATGTTGGCTATGAAGTAGATGCAGAGAAACAGCAGGTATCATATTACTATCGTAATGATGCAGCATTTGTAGATGGCACCTTAAAGGATATGACTGTATCCGTTGACGTAAACGGAAAAGGGTATCCAATGACATACAATGATGCAACAAAGCGTTTTGAGTATGTAAAGAGCGGTTTAACAGATGGCAAAACACATTATCGTTACAAAGCGAATGGAACTTATGCTGTAGATGCATTCAATTCAAACAGCGAAAAGTACAATAATGCAGATTATTCATATTTTGAATACTATAAACTAAATGCAACAGTTACAGCAGAAGTTATGAATAAATCCTTTAACTACAACGAGAATGATGTTGTTAAGTTTAAGGTTGAACAAGATATTTCAGATGATAAAAAATTAGAAGTAGCTAGTGCAAGTATCGATGTTTCTTCCCTTGGCGGAAGCAATGCAATGCCAATTGAACCGGAACTGCAGGCAGTTACCATTTCTGCAACAACAGATACAACATTAGGAATTAAGACATTACCAATTACTGTAACAGACCAGTATGGTAATAAATTTAGTACTACAGTTGATGTTGAAATTACAGACCGTGTTAAGGAAAACAAAAAAGATTTCGACTGGGATGAAGCTGTTGTTTACTTTATGATGACAGATCGTTTCTTTGATGGCAATAAATCTAACAATAAAGAAAGTGGTGAAGATACATATGGAGAGAATCCGGGACTGTATCATGGTGGAGATTTTGCAGGTGTAACAGCCAAGTTAGATTACTTACAGGATTTAGGTGTAAATACAATCTGGATTACACCAATTGTAGAGAATGTGAAAGGTGTAGCTGTAACAGCTGAGGGTTCAAAAGATGTTCCTTATAATGCAGCATACCATGGATACTGGGCAAGTGATTTTACAAAGTTGAATCCTACACTTGGTACAACAGAAGAATTTAAAACTATGATTAGCGAAGCACATAAACGTGGCATGCGTATTATGGTTGATATTGTTGTAAACCACGCAGGATATGGTTCAGAATCAACATTTGCTGATATGCTTAGGGATAAGAACGTCAGTGAAGGTGATATTAAATCATGGCAGGATGGCTTGCCGGATTTTGCAACAGAGAATGCAGATGTCAGAGCAAAATTAGTAGAATGGCAGACATCATGGATGAAGAAGGATTATGGTGTTGACTATTTCCGTGTAGATACAGTAAAGCATGTTGACAGTACAACATGGGCAGCACTTAAGAATTCTACAACAAAAGAAAATCCATCCTTTAAGATGATTGGAGAATATTATGGTGCAGGATATGCATCAAATGGTAGTACCTTAGGTACCGGTCAGATGGATGCAGACCTTGATTTCGATTTTAATGACCAGGCAACAAGCTTTGTAAGTGGCAATATTTCTTCTGTAGAGAAATTCCTTTCTGCAAGAAATTCAGCACTTAATAACACATACATGACAGGTCAGTTCTTAAGCAGTCATGATGAAGATGGATTTAAGGCTGCCTTAATGAAAGGAAAAGGATATACCGAGGATCAGGCAACATCAGCAGCGTTAGTAGCGGCTACCTTACAGCTTACTGCAAAGGGTATTCCGGTTATCTATTATGGTGAAGAAGTTGGTTTAAGTGGATTAAATAATTATCCATATCAGACAAATAGATATGACATGGATTTCTCTCTGGCAACAAAAGACAATGTCACATATCAGCATTATAAGAATTTGCTGAGAATCCGTAATGCATACACAGATGTATTTGCAAGAGGAAGCAGAACAGTTGTGGCAGGTTCTGATAAGGAATGCTATGATGTAGTTTCAAGATCCTATGGAGGAACAACCTTATATGTTGGTATGAATATCAATGATACCGCAAAAGAAGTAAAAGTTCCGGTTAGCTTAGCAGCAGGAACAGAGGTAAAGGATTTATACAGCGGTGCTACCTATACTGTAGGAAGTGATAAGACTGTAACAGTTACCATTCCGGCAGCAAAGGATGGTGGAACAGTCATTCTTACCGAGGTGAAGAAAACAGTAGATCCAACACCGGCAGACCCGGGCAAGAAAGATCCAACACCAACACCAGTAAAGAAAGATGGAGTTATTTCCGTAACAGATAAGGCAGCTATTGAAACCAAAAAAGCAGCTCCAAAGAGTGGCGATGACAATGAAGCAGCTACATATGTATGCTTACTTGGACTCGCAATGGTTGCAATCACAGCAGCTACATATCGCAAGAAAAAAGCTTGCAAATAAAACAGCTTTTAAACTAAACATTTTATAAACCTCTTAGATGCCGCACCTTCGGGTGCGGCATTTTGCTATAAATTGGGAAAGAAGTCGTATTGCTATCATCATGTTAAATACATTATAATAAGAAGAAAACAGCTAAGGCTGTCAAGGAGGAAAAAATAAGTAATTGAATATATTGTCAAATGTGATTAAATGTGTTTAAATATACTCAAAGGAGTAAATTATTATGAATACATCAAATATCACAAATTATAAGCCAAAAGATTTTGCTGAACTGTTAGGTGTGTCTGTTAAGACATTGCAACGCTGGGACAGAGAAGGAACTTTAAAGGCAAATCGAACTCCAACTGATAGGCGTTATTATACCTATGACCAGTACCTTCAATTCAAAGGCATAAATATTGAAAATGATAATCGTCAGGTAGTTATTTATGCCAGAGTGTCTACAAGAAATCAAAAAGATGATTTACAGAATCAAGTTGCATTTTTGCGACAGTTTTGTAATGCTAAAGGTATTATTATAGACCAGTGTATTGAGGATTATGGAAGTGGTCTTAATTACAATCGTAAAAAGTGGAATGAATTATTAAATGAAGTAATGGAACAGAAAATAAAAACCATAATAGTAACTCATAAAGATAGATTTATCAGATTTGGTTACGATTGGTTTGAAAAATTCTGTATGAAGTTTAATACAAGCATTGTGGTAGTGAACAACGAAGAACTATCACCACAGGAAGAACTCGTACAGGATATTGTTTCTATACTTCATGTATTCTCTTGCAGGTTGTATGGACTTCGTAAGTATAAAAAACAAATAGAAAGGGATGAGGAAATTGCTAAAGAGCTTCAAGACGGAAATAAATCCGACGATTGAGCAAAAAATCAAGATTAACAAGACTATTGGCACTTGTAGGTATGTCTATAACTTCTATCTCGATCATAACAAAACTTTATATGATAACGGTGAAAAGTTTATGACTGGCAAGAGTTTCAGCGTATGGCTTAATAACTGTCTCTTATACACATCTCCGAGCCCACGAGACAGGCAGAAATCTCG
>ENA-OXFQ01000349-OXFQ01000349.1-human-gut-metagenome-genome-assembly--contig:-NODE-349-length-12478-cov-6.68703_pt1 | contig 12478 bp, 10 predicted proteins | sample MGYA00249836_ERZ652266 | MGnify/ENA primary metagenome ERZ652266 (study PRJEB26925, sample SAMN05826735) | human gut metagenome | biome: ENVO:2100002; feature: ENVO:00000062; material: ENVO:00002003...
AGATTTCTGCCTGTCTCGTGGGCTCGGAGATGTGTATAAGAGACAGGTTGATTATAAAGACGACGCAACTGCTTTTAACGGCGAGAAAAAAGGTACCATAATGGGTAAGGGCGTAGTTAACAACAAAATGTCAAACTATGTATTCGGTCTGCTCGAAAAAGACGGAGTTCCCACTCATTTTATAAAAGAGCTCAGCGACCGCGAAACCGCCGTTAAAAAGGTTTCAATAGTTCCGCTTGAGGTAATAGTAAGAAATGTGGCCGCAGGCAGCTTTTCAAAGAGAATGGGCGTTCCCGAGGGAAAAGAGCTCCTCTGCCCCATTCTTGAATTCAGCTACAAAAACGATGAGCTCGGCGATCCGTTTATCAACGACGATTATGCGCTCGCACTCGGACTTGCGACTCAGGACGAAATCGACACAATAAAGAATTACACAAGAAAAGTAAACGAGTGCCTCAAAAAGTATTTCCTCTCTGCCGGAATGAAGCTTATTGACTTTAAAATCGAATTCGGCAGACTTCCCGACGGCACAATAATCCTTGCCGACGAAATATCGCCCGACACTTGCCGTCTCTGGGATGTCAAGACAAACGAGAAGCTCGATAAGGACCGCTTCCGCCGCGATCTCGGCAATGTGGAAGAAGCTTACAACGAAGTATTCCGTCGTCTCGGACTTAAAGACTAAGCAATTTACAAAAGCAATTTACGAGGTATTATATGTTTGACAGTATTCATGAGGAGTGCGGCGTTTTCGGTATATACTCCGAAGAGACCGCAGACGTGGCGTCCGCGGCATATTATGCGCTCTTTGCACTTCAACACCGCGGTCAGGAGAGCTGCGGAATAGCGGTAAATGACGACGGCGTTATTAACTGCTACAAGGATGCGGGGCTTGTAAATGACGTGTTCAGCCGTGAAAAACTTGCTTCGCTCGGTATGGGGCAAATGGCTGTCGGTCACGTCCGCTACGGCACCACGGGAGGCGGCTCACGAGAGAACGCGCAGCCGATGGTAGTAAACCACATAAAGGGCAGCATGGCTCTCGCGCACAACGGCAATCTTACAAACGCCGCCGAGCTTCGCAGAGAACTTGAGATGAGCGGTTCGATTTTTCACTCGACAAGCGACACCGAGGTTATTTCATACATCATAACCAAGGAGCGAATTGCCGCTCCGTCAATTGAGGCGGCGGTCTTTTCGGCAATGTACCGCCTAAAGGGAGCTTATTCTCTTATCATAATGTCGCCGTCAAAGCTCATAGCGGCGCGTGATCCGCTCGGATTTCGTCCGCTTTGCATAGGCAAAAAGGGCGATAAAACGATATTCGCTTCCGAATCTTGTGCTTTATCCACTCTCGGTGCAGAATATGTACGCGATGTGCGCCCCGGCGAAATAGTGGTTATCGACAAATACGGTATGCGCTCAATAGAGGGTCATTGCTCCGACCGCAAAAAGGCTCTTTGCGTATTTGAATATATATATTTCGCACGCCCCGATTCCGTTATCGAGGGTGCTTCGGTTCATTTGGCAAGGCAGAAGGCCGGAGAATTTCTCGCCGAAGAGCATCCCGTTGACGCCGACGTTGTAATAGGTGTACCCGACAGCGGTCTTGACGCCGCAATGGGATATGCCAAAAAATCGGGAATCCCCTACGGTATGGGCTTTATCAAAAACAAATATATAGGCAGGTCGTTTATACAGCCGACTCAGGAGCAGCGCGAAAGCGATGTCAGGATAAAGCTCAATGTGATAGGTTCCACAGTAAAGGGCAAAAGAGTTGTTATGATAGACGACTCAATAGTCCGAGGAACAACAAGTGCGAGAATAGTTAAACAGCTCCGCGACGCAGGGGCAAAAGAGGTCCACGTGCGCGTTTCGGCTCCCCCGTTCAGGCATCCGTGCTATTTCGGAACGGATATAGACTCGGCCGAAAACCTTATAGCAAACAACCATTCAATAGATGAAATCCGCGAAATAATCGGTGCGGATTCGCTCGGATTTCTCAGCGAAGAACACGTCTTTGAACTTGCCGACGGCTGCAAGCTTGACTTCTGTGCCGCCTGCTTCAACGGCAAGTATCCGATAGAAATACCTGCCGACACCAACAAAACTCAGTTTGAAAAGAAGATAAGCGAAAAGAATGAAAAGGAGAATTTATAATGGAAAAGAGCTTTTCCGAGAGCTACAAGGCTGCCGGTGTTGACATAACCGCCGGATACAAGTCAGTTGAGCTTATGAAACAGCATATCAAAAGGACTCTCACCTCGGGAGCAATGTCGGATATAGGCGGCTTCGGCGGACTCTTTGACCTCAAGGATGAGATGTGCTCGGAGCCGATACTCGTAAGCGGCACCGACGGCGTAGGCACAAAGCTTAAAATCGCTATGCTTTTAGACAAACACGACACCATAGGCATAGACTGCGTTGCAATGTGCGTAAACGACGTTATCTGCTGTGGTGCAAAGCCTCTTTTCTTCCTTGATTACATCGCTTGCGGTAAAAACTATCCCGAAAAGATAGCATCAATAGTATCGGGCGTTGCAGAAGGCTGCGTCAGAGCCGGCTGTGCTCTCATAGGCGGTGAAACAGCCGAGCATCCCGGTATGATGCCCGAGGACGACTACGACCTTGCCGGATTCACGGTAGGCATAGTTAACAAGCCCGATGTGTTTGACAACAAATCGGTAAAGGCCGGCGACGTTATAATCGCCCTGCCCTCAAGCGGCGTACATTCAAACGGATTTTCGCTTGTCAGAAAGGTATTCGATTTTGACAAGGGTGGTATAGATAAGACGTATGACGAGCTCGGCTCGACCATAGGCGAGGCTCTTTTAACTCCCACCGAGATATATGTAAAGCCCGTGCTTGCGCTCGCAAAGGAAGTTAAAATTAAGGCTGTATCGCACATAACCGGCGGCGGCTTTTATGAGAATATTCCAAGAAGCCTGCCGGAGGGCATAACCGCTGTTATCGAGAAAAAAGCTCTTAAAATACTCCCCGTATTCGATATTATCGAAAAAACCGGCAACATTCCTGAAAGGGATATGTTCAACACCTTTAATATGGGCGTGGGAATGAGCATAACAGTTGCCCCCGAGGACGCCGACAGGGCCGTAAGAATCCTTCGCGAAAGAGGCACAGATGCATATATCATAGGTGAAACCGCAAGCGGCGAAGACGGTGTTAAAATATGCTGAAGACAAAAATAGCCGTCTTTGTTTCCGGCGGCGGAACAAATTTTGAGGCTCTTATAAATGCTCAGGAAAACGGTAAGATACCGCATGGCGAGATAGTTTTGATGGTGTCCTCCTCAAAGACTGCATACGCGCTCAAAAGAGCCGAAAATCACGGTATAAAATCCGTTGTATGCTCAAAAAAAGAGCTCGGAAGCCAGGAAAAATTTGAAGAAGAGATTTTAAAAAATCTCGAAGAAAACGATATTCAGTTAATTGTTCTTGCGGGCTTTATGTCAATACTCTCAAAGGAGCTCACAAAAAAGTACGAAAACCGAATCATAAACATTCACCCGTCGCTTATACCGTCGTTTTGCGGTGAGGGCTTCTACGGGCTTCATGTTCACGAAGCAGCTCTGAAAAAGGGTGTTAAGGTTACGGGCGCTACGGTGCATATAGTAAACGAGATTCCCGACGGCGGACCGATTATTATGCAAAAGGCAGTTTATGTTGAGGAAAATGACACTCCCGAGATACTTCAAAAACGCGTTATGGAGCAGGCGGAGTGGAAAATTCTCCCCGAGTCGGTCGAGCTTATGTGCTCAGGTAAAGTAAAAATCGAAAACGGCAGGACATACTGCAATGAATGAGAACAAATTCACGGGTAAGGCGGAGCTTTATTCGAAGTATCGTCCGTCATATCCCGAGAAGCTTATTGACTGGCTTTACGATATGACTAACGCCGAAGCCGTGGCGGATATAGGCGCAGGCACAGGCATTTTCACATCTGCGCTGCTCAAAAAGCCGTGGAGCGTAACGGCGGTTGAACCTAACTCGGATATGCTCTCGGTTCTCAAAAAAGCTTTGGGCGACAAGGTAAAAACGGTTGTTGCCTCAGCGGAAAGCACAACGCTTGACACAAAAAGCATTAACCTGATAACCGTTGCCCAAGCGTTTCATTGGTTCGATAAGGCAAGGTTCAAGGCGGAGTGCCGACGGATATTAACTCATGACGGACACCTTGCTATCGTGTGGAATTCAAGATGTCAGAACAGTCTTGAAGAAGAGCGCAACAAAATCTGTATGAAATATTGCGACTGCTACCGAAGCGGTCATGTCAAGACGGGTTATGATGACTTTGACGGCGACTCATTTTTAAGAAACGAATATTTTAAAAGCACTGATTTTTTAAGACTTGAAAATGAAAGGTTTGTCACAAAGGAACAGTTTATCGGCGACAATCTTTCCCGTTCGTATGCGCCGCGGCGTGATGACAGCGGCTATGACGGCTTTGTTTGTGAACTTGAAAATGCTTTTTCAAAACATGAAAAAGGCGGCAAGGTTTCACAAAATTATATTACCGAATGTTATCTCGGTTCATTTTAATAAATTTTGAAAGGATATTGCTTCATGGAGATAAAATCTATTAAGGAAGAGCTTAATTCTCTCGCATATCACGGTAGGGGAATTATGATAGGAAAGAGCGCGGACGGCAAAAAGGCTGTTATAGCTTATTTCATTATGGGCAGAAGCGAGAACAGCAGGAACCGTGTGTTCGTTGAGGACGGCGAAGGTATTCGCACTCAGGCTTTCGACGAGTCCAAGATGGTTGACCCCCACCTTATCATCTACGCTCCCGTAAGAGTTCTCGGTAACAAAACTATTGTTACAAACGGCGACCAGACCGATACAATTTATGAGCTTATGGACAAGCAGATGACCTTTGAGCAGTCGCTTCGCACAAGAGAGTTTGAGGATGACGCTCCTAATTTCACGCCGAGAATATCGGGCATTATCCACATAGACAACGGCGAAATGAACTACGCCATGTCAATCCTTAAATCGGCAGACGGCGACGGCAGCTCTTGTCAGAGATACACCTATGCGTATCAAAATCCACTCTGTGGTAAAGCAAAATTCATCCACACTTATAAATGCGACGGAAATCCGCTTCCGAGCTTTGAAGGTGAGCCGAAAACACTTGAGCTTCCCGACACGGATATAGATACTCTTACAAAGCTTATCTGGGAAAATCTCAACGAGGACAATAAGGTTTCGCTTTTCGTAAGATTTATTGACATTGAAACAAACGAATACACCCAAAGAATCATCAACAAAAACAATTAAGAAGTGACTTTACGGAGGTCTGAAATGAAAGAGATCGAACTTAAATACGGCTGTAACCCAAACCAAAAGCCGTCTAAAATTTTTATGGCGGACGGCAGAGACTTACCGGTTACCGTTTTAAACGGCAGACCCGGCTATATTAACTTCCTCGACGCGCTGAACAGCTATCAGCTTGTAAAAGAATTGGAATCCGCCATCGGTCTTCCTGCGGCTGCTTCCTTTAAGCATGTCAGCCCTGCAGGCGCGGCTGTCGGCTTGCCGCTCTCCGATACGCTCAGAAAAATTTACTGGGTTGACGACGATGCGGTTCTCTCCCCTCTCGCATCAGCTTATGCAAGAGCAAGGGGCACAGACAGAATGTCGTCCTTCGGCGATTGGATAGCGCTCTCAGACATATGTGACGTTCCCACGGCACTGCTTATAAAGCATGAGGTTTCCGACGGTATAATTGCTCCCGGATACGAAAAAGAGGCTCTTGAAATACTCAAATCCAAAAAAAAGGGAAATTACAATATAGTTGAAATAGACCCCGAATACAAGCCAGCTCCGATAGAACATAAGGACGTTTACGGCGTTACATTTGAGCAGGGCAGAAACGAATTAAAAATTGACGAAAGCTCGCTTTTAAACATTGTCACCGAAAGCAAGGAGCTTCCCGATAGTGCAAAGCGCGACCTTATAATTTCGCTTATCACGCTCAAATACACACAGTCCAACTCCGTATGCTATGCAAAAGACGGTCAGACAATAGGCGTGGGCGCCGGTCAGCAGTCAAGAATTCACTGCACACGCTTAGCCGGCAGCAAAGCCGACAATTGGCATTTAAGACAGCATCCTAAGGTTCTCGCTCTCGACTTTATAAAGTCCATCGGCAGACCCAACAGAGATAACGCCATTGATGTATACATCTCCGACGACTATGAGGACGTAATCGGCGATGATGTTTGGCAGAACACCTTTAACACTCGCCCCGAACCCCTCACAAAGGAAGAAAAAAAGGCTTGGCTCGCACAGTTTCACGATGTATCGCTCGGCTCGGACGCGTTTTTCCCGTTTGACGACAACATAGAGCGTGCAAGAAGAAGCGGTGTTTCGTATATAGTTGAACCGGGCGGCTCCATACGTGACGACATCGTAATTGACTGCTGCAACAAGCACGGCATTACCATGGCATTCACAGGAATACGTCTTTTCCATCACTGATAAAACAATAAGAGGTTTCTAAAATGAAAATACTTGTAGTCGGCGCGGGCGGAAGAGAACACGCCATAATTAAAAAGCTGAAGGAAAATCCGGAGGTCACCGAAATTTTTGCGTGCCCCGGGAACGGCGGCATAGCAAAAGACGCGGAATGCGTCAACATAAGTGCCACGGATTTAGACGGCATTACGGATTTTGCCGTTAAAATGAACATTGATTTCTGCGTAGTGGCACCTGATGACCCGCTCGTATTAGGATTGGTGGATATTCTCGAAAGCAAGGGGATACCGTGCTTCGGTCCGTCTAAAAAAGCGGCCATAATCGAGGGAAGCAAGGTTTTCTCAAAAAATCTTATGAAAAAATACGGTATCCCGACAGCGGGCTATGAAGTTTTTTCTGATCCCGAAGAAGCGCTCTCTTACATAAAAGAAAAAAATGAATATCCGACCGTTATTAAGGCGGACGGTCTTGCCCTCGGAAAAGGTGTTATAATAGCCGAATCCGAGGAGCAGGCAGAGGACGCCGTAAAAACAATAATGGAGGATAAAAAGTTCGGCGACAGCGGCAACAATGTCGTTATCGAGGAATTTTTAACGGGTCCCGAGGTTTCCGTTCTCTCTTTCACCGACGGAAAAACCGTAGTTCCCATGGTTTCGTCCATGGACCACAAGCGTGCTCTTGACGGCGACAAGGGACTCAATACAGGCGGAATGGGAACGGTTGCGCCGAACCCCTACTACACGGCCGAAATCGCAAAGGAATGTGCCGAAAAGATATTCCTTCCCACAGTTAAGGCTATGAACAACGAAAACAGGACCTTTAAGGGCTGCCTTTACTTCGGTCTCATGCTGACACCAAAGGGTCCTAAGGTTATAGAATACAACTGCCGCTTCGGCGATCCCGAAACGCAGGTTGTTTTGCCGCTTCTCAAAACCGACCTTCTCACAATTATGCGTGCGGTTCACGATGAAACGCTCTCGTTTTTAAATGTTGAGTTCAAGGACGAAAGTGCAGCATGCGTGGTTATCGCGTCCGGCGGTTATCCGCTGTCTTACGGTAAGGGCTATGAAATAGACTTCGGCGACAGCGAAAACACGGAAAACGTCACGGTATTCCATGCGGGTACTGCCGAAAAGGACGGCAAAATCGTGACCTCCGGCGGCAGAGTCCTCGGAGTTACGGCAACTGGAAAAGACCTTAACGCCGCTCTCTCTACCGCTTACAAAGCAACCGAGCAGATTAAATTTAAGGACGCCTTTTACAGAAAAGACATCGGTGCGCGTGCGCTTGCCGCACTGAAAAAATAAACAGGAAGTGACGAAATGGTATACAGAATTTACGTTGAAAAGAAAAAACAATTTGCAGACGAGGCTGCATCGCTTTTATCGGATATACGCTCACTGCTTATGATAGACTCGCTTGAAGAGCTTCGTATTTTCAACAGATACGATGTGGAAAACATCAGCGAAGAGCTTTTCGAGCGCTGTGAAAAAACCGTTTTCTCAGAGCCGCAGCTTGACAACACCTACGCTCGCCTGCCTCAGACCGACGCCACGGTATTTGCAGTTGAATATCTGCCGGGTCAGTTTGACCAGAGGGCGGACTCCTGTGCTCAGTGTATTCAGATAGTTTCGGAGGGCGACAAGCCGACCGTTCGCACCGCAAAAGTATATATGCTCTTCGGCAAGCTTGCTCCGGCACAGCTTGAGGCTATCAAAAAGTATGTAATAAACCCCGTAGAGAGCCGTGAGGCTTCTCTTGAAAAGCCCGAAACGCTGAATGTCAATTACAACATTCCGACAAGCGTTGAAACTCTTACGGGATTTACGGAGCTTAACGAAAATGAGCTCAAGGCATTTATAGACAAATATGCTCTTGCAATGGACCTTGCGGATATTGAATTTTGCCGCAAATACTTCAAAGGCGAGCATCGCGACCCGACTATAACGGAAATCAGAATGATTGATACATACTGGTCGGACCATTGCCGCCATACCACGTTTCTCACGACGATAGACGGCGTAAAAACAGAGGACAAAACCATACAAAAGGCATACGACAGATATGTTTCCATACGCAAGGAGCTCGGCAGAGAAAAGCCGCAGAACCTTATGGATTTGGCGACTATCGGAGCACGTTATTTAAAACACACGGGTCAGCTCAAAAATCTTGATGAATCGGATGAAATCAATGCCTGCACCGTAAAAATAAAGGTTGATGTAGACGGCGAAGACGAAGATTGGCTCTTCTTATTTAAAAACGAAACACACAACCACCCGACGGAAATCGAGCCGTTCGGCGGCGCGGCAACCTGCATAGGCGGTGCTATCCGCGACCCGCTGTCGGGCAGAGGATATGTTTATCAGGCAATGCGTGTTACCGGTGCGGCGGACCCGTTAAAGCCCGTAAGCGAAACCATGCCCGGTAAGCTGCCGCAGAGAAAGCTCGTAACCACAGCTGCGGCAGGCTACAGCTCATACGGCAACCAGATAGGGCTTGCGACCGGCTCGGTAGACGAAATCTACCACCCCGGATATGTTGCAAAGCGTCTTGAAATAGGTGCCGTTGTAGGTGCCGTTCCCGCCAAAAATGTTCGCCGTGAAGAGCCTGTTCCCGGTGACATAATCATCTTACTCGGCGGCAGAACCGGCCGTGACGGCTGCGGCGGTGCGACAGGTTCTTCAAAATCGCATAAGCTCTCGTCACTTGAGCATTGCGGTGCCGAGGTTCAAAAAGGTAACGCTCCGGAAGAGCGAAAATTGCAGAGACTTTTCAGAAACAGTGAAGTTACAAAGCTCATAAAAAGATGTAACGACTTCGGTGCCGGCGGCGTATCGGTAGCCATAGGCGAGCTTGCCGACGGCTTGCACATTGATTTGAATAAAGTCCCCAAGAAATACGAAGGTCTTGACGGCACAGAGCTTGCAATTTCCGAATCGCAGGAGAGAATGGCCGTTGTAGTTGCAAAAGAGGATGCGGAAAAGTTCTTGGAGCTTGCCAAAACGGAAAACCTCGAAGCCACCGCTGTTGCCGAGGTTACCGACACAAACCGCCTTACAATGGAATGGAACGGCAAAAAGATAGTCGATATTTCCCGTGAATTCTTAAATTCAAACGGTGCCGAAAAGCACACTCTTGTAACCGTTACAAATCCTCAGCCCATAGTTAAAAGCGTTGAGGGTAAAACCAACGGTGAGAAATTCTTGAAGCTCGCCGATGACCTTAATATTTGCTCAAAGCGCGGACTCTCGGAGCGTTTTGACTCAACAATAGGTGCAAATACCGTGCTTATGCCCTTCGGCGGAAAATATCAGATGACGCCGGCTCAAGGCATGGCGGCTAAAATTCCCGTTCTTAATAAGGACACAAAGACCTGCTCGGTTATGGCTTGGGGCTACAACCCATTTATCACCGAGAAAAATCAGTATCTCGGCGCATACCTTGCGGTTGTGGAGTCCGTATCAAAGCTTATAGCCACGGGCGGAAACACGGAAAACTGCTACCTCACATTCCAGGAATATTTTGAGAGAATGACAAGCGACAGCAAGCGTTGGGGTCAGCCCACCGCGGCACTTCTCGGCGCACTTACGGCTCAGCTTGAGCTCGGAATAGCGTCAATAGGCGGCAAGGATTCCATGAGCGGCACATTCGAGGATATTGACGTTCCTCCTACTCTCGTTTCATTTGCGGTTTCCGTCGGTTCAAGCGACGATGTTATGTCGCCCGAGTGGAAGCTCCCATGCTCTAAGGTCTACTACATAGAGCCGAAGAAAAATTCCGACGGCACATTTGACACAGAGAGCCTTAAAGCGGTATTTGCAAGAGTTGAAAAGCTCATTAAGGAGAAAAAGGCTCTCGCCGTATTTACCCCGTCTTACGGCGGCATTGCCGAGGGCGTTATGAAGGCCTGCTTCGGAAACAAAATAGGCTTTGCTTTTGACAAGAGATTCCCGGCGGACAAGATATATGATTACAGCTACGGCTCGTTTGTTATAGAGGCCGCCTGTGAGCTTGACGACGCGGTTCTCCTCGGCGAAACGACCATGGACTATTCCGTAAAGATAGGCATTGAAAAAATCGATCTCAACGAAATCCAAAAAGTATACGAGAATAAGCTTGAACCCGTATTTGCCTGCAACATCAAGACTCCCGAAAAGGCTGTAAACGCATACAGCTTTACGGCAAAAACGCGCATTTCGCCCAAAATCGGCATCAAAAAGCCCAAGGTTTTGATTCCCGTATTCCCCGGAACGAACTGCGAATACGATACAACAAGGGCGTTTATTAACGCCGGCGCAGATCCCGAAGTTATGGTAATTAAAAACCTCTCTGCATCTGACGTAACCGAGAGCGTAAATGTTTTCGCCGAAAAAATTGATGCTTCGCAGATAATATTCATTCCCGGCGGCTTCTCCGGCGGCGACGAGCCGGACGGCAGCGGTAAATTTATAACCGCATTCTTCCGCAATCCGGTTATAAAAGAAAAAGTCCACGCACTGTTAAAAGAACGTGACGGACTTATGGCCGGTATCTGCAACGGCTTCCAGGCACTTATAAAACTCGGTCTTGTCCCCTACGGTGAAATCATAGAGCCGAGTGCCGACACACCGACGCTTACCTTTAACACCATAGGCAGACATCAGTCAAGACTTGTCAACACGAGAGTTGCCTCAAACAAGTCTCCGTGGCTGTCGTCCTCAAATGTAGGCGATATACATACTGTTGCGATTTCTCACGGCGAAGGCAGGTTTGTTTGCCCGAAAGAGCTTTTCCGCTCACTTGCGGAAAACGGTCAGATTGCAACGCAGTACGTTGACGAAAACGGAAAGCCCACCATGAACATCAGGTACAATCCGAACGGCTCCTTTGAGGCGGTCGAGGGCATAACCTCGCCGGACGGAAGAGTATTCGGTAAGATGGGTCATTCCGAACGCTTCTCCGATAACGTATATAAAAACGTTGACGGCAACAAAGATAACCGTATGTTTATAAATGCGGTAGATTACTTCAAAATCTAATAAAAAAAAGACCCGCTGTGAAAAAAATTCAAGGAGGAAGATTCACAGTGGGTCTTATTTTTATCAATTGTCGCCGAAGAGGCTGAGCAAAGACCGTAAAGTTTTTACTTTGCGGTTTTTTACTTAAACAAGCCTCGGAGCTTCATTTTTCGGCGACAACGCTTTATAATAACCCGATAAAAATCGGCTTATTTCATTATTAGACGGCTGCAAGAGCCGCACCGAGCGCCTTGCACTCTGCGATTGCATCATCAGAGGGAGCGTCGTTGCATATCACCGACTCTGTCACAAGCACTGCACCGTCTGCTGTGCAAGTCTCCTCCCAGCTTCTCATCCATTCGCCGTCGCCCCATCCGTAGGAGCCGAAGAGTGCAATTTTTTTGCCTCCGAGATCACCCTCGCACGAATTAAACATAGGCTCGAACTCGCTGTCCTCAAGCTGTTCGCTGCCCATTGACGGACATCCGAACGCCACAGCGTCAAAAGAGGAGAGCATTGTCGCATCAAACTCGGAAGCCGTAAAAAGCTCTGCCTTAGCGCCGCCCTCGCGAACACCGTCAACCACGGCCGAAGCCATTGCCTCGGTATTTCCCGTTCCGCTCCAATATACTACTGCTACCTTACTCATTTTATCATATCCTTTCAGATTATTTATTATGACTGCTCACAACAAGGCGTTCAAATGAATTGTGCTTTTTGTAAGCGTCTTTATACACTCTTGTGCATTTTTTATAAAGCTTGAATTTTTTCTGTGCCTCCGCTTCGTCACCGTAAACCTTCCAAGTGCCGACGCATTTTGAATTTTTTGCACCGTGCTTTATAAAGCCGCTGACGTCCTCAGACGGATAACCCAGAAAGAGTCCTATTTCGTGCGGAAAATCCTCTTCGTGCCTGACACGTCTTATGAGCTCCGCCACACATCTTTCGGTACAGCCCACGGGATCTGTCTCTTATACACAT
>ENA-OXFQ01000383-OXFQ01000383.1-human-gut-metagenome-genome-assembly--contig:-NODE-383-length-11618-cov-8.05128_pt1 | contig 11618 bp, 10 predicted proteins | sample MGYA00249836_ERZ652266 | MGnify/ENA primary metagenome ERZ652266 (study PRJEB26925, sample SAMN05826735) | human gut metagenome | biome: ENVO:2100002; feature: ENVO:00000062; material: ENVO:00002003...
GCCTGTCTCGTGGGCTCGGAGATGAGTATAAGAGACAGCTGCAACCTCTCCCTGCCTGTTCTCCAATAAATAGCAGGTCGCGGCATAGGCCGTGGCCGACGCTTCGACGGGCGGCATGTCGGCAACGGTTTCGCTGCTCTCGGCGCGGCTGGAGCCAAAGAGAGCCGCCGAACGGGGTGCGCTACGGAGCTGCACGGACTTCACGCAGAATGTCTTTGCGAAATCAGCGGCTACCGTGTAGCTGAAATTGACCTTTGCCACGGCGCGAACCAAAGATACGGCGATCTGCATGTCGCCGCGCACGGTGACGGCCTGCTCCGCGGACATAGGAAAGGGAGCATCCGCGAGGGCCGCAGGCTCCCGTTCGACGCGCAGCGAGCGAACGAAATCCTGCGTCCGCTCGCCCGCGTCGTGTCCGAGGTTGGCAATGGCGTAAAGCATATAATCGCCTTTGGGCAGTTCCAGTACGACGGGGCGCACCGGAGCAATATAGATGTGCCGGGCCGGGTCGCCGTTCGCAGGAAACAAGTACAGGTTAACGTCGTCAATGCGGGTGTCGTCCGTCGCGGCGCGTGTCGGGGACATGGCCCCGCAGCGGAACGTCATTGCAAGCTGCTGTTTGGCCTGCGTCGCCGGATTAAGCTCTATGTCCGCATCCGAGCAGGCGCAGCAAAAAAGCATCATGCAGACGACGGTATAAATAAGTTTTTTCATGCTGCTGTTAGAATAAGTAGTTAAAACTGATCTCCGCCCGCGAGGGGCCTACAACCCACCGCTTGTAGTGGTGTATGAAGATGGATTCGTATTCGGGCGGGACGCGGTCGCGGCGGGTGTCTTTCATGTAAAAGACCCCGATACCGATTTCGGCTGTGACGTTCCATCGCTTCGAGAGCAGCCAAGCATAACCATAGCTGAATCCCAGCCCGGCCATGCCGCCTTTGTAGTAGCGTCGGGAACCGCCGTACAGGTAGTTTCCATAGATTAGCTGGCTGCCGATGAAATGGCCCACGAACGCTTCGTAAAGCCAGCGTTTCGTGCCGATCTGCGCGGCATACAGCCGACAACTGAACGAATCGGAGTTTACGGGATTCCAGTAGACGGAAAGGTCTAACGTCCACTTGTCCGCGACGGCGGCATCCACTCCGACGTTCACCGTTGCGGTGAGTGCGGCCAATGCGTTTACTTTGGCGCTGAAAAACTGCGCTGCGGCCCGATGGGGTTTGCCCCACAAAGCGAGCAGGCAAAGCGTTAAGATGATGGTGTGTCTTTTCTTCATGGTATTAATTCGTTCTGTCTACTCCCGAATGCAGCGGATAGGATTCGCGGCATAGCGGTAATAGTCCATTGTGCCGATGGTCGGCGGATTGCTCGCTGTAATACTGATCATCGTACAGGCAATGTCGTAAAACAGTCGTGTATAGCCATCCCAGCGCATGTGGTAAGGAGCGTTCGTATAGAGTATTCCCCCTTGGCCGTTCGACATATAGCGGTTTTCCGCCAGCGTTCCACCCAGTGGAATTTTCGTCGTGCGACCTCCATTGTAGTTAATGGTAGCATAGTACGGCATCGACTGACTTACACCCGTAATCCCCCGGTAATCTTCCGGGCTGGGGACTTTCCAACCTGCCGGACAAGGATCATAAATAGATTTGTTGCTGATATTGCTGATATTGTCTTTATTCGTCGTGATGTTTCCCCAAAGGTTCGGGTGGTTGCAGTAATGCCAGTCCGCCCTCGATGTCCATTCTTCCCAATCCTCGTACATCGCATCGTTCATAAAGGTTGTGGGGTGAGCAATCGACCATTCCACCGTCATTACGTCATAGGGAGATTCCGCCACGGCATTCCGCGGTTCACTTACAGCATACTCGAAGCCTTCGGCATACACGGCATCGGCGCGTTTGTCTATATCCTGACAAGTCGCCGGATGCGGAAAGGGGTCTTTGCGGCCCCACTGGTAGTAAAGCCCGCGCGACGAGGGCTGCGTGCAGTCGGTGGTGAGTGCTCCGATATTGCGGTCCATAAAGACGGCTCCGGATGAATAGGTCTGCGCCGTGGTTGCCGGGTCGTAATCGACCGACCAGATATGCCACGACCAGATGCAGTTTCCCGCAGCGTCGAACAACCCGATCACGGCGTTGCCCCGCACGGCTCCCGTCGAAAAGGATATACGGCCGTTTGAGTACGCCGCATCTTTGACAACCGTTTCGCTCAATGTCCCCGATTCCCAGAGCACGCGGGCGGAAACTCCGTGAAGCTGCTGCGGCCAGATATTCGTCGTACTTTTGCCGTTGCCCTGCACCGTCGCATCGAACGAATAGCGGGTGTCGAGGGCCGGGGCTATGTAGCAGTTCGCCGTTCCCTTACTGTCGAGGGGCGTTTCCATGACCTGAAAACGGGCATAGATGTCGGCATGCGAATCGCGGGGAACATAATTGTAGCTGGCCGACGATGAAAGGAGCCGGGAATATGCGGCGTCGGCGTACCAGCCCACGAAAGCATAGGAACCCGTCGCTGCGGCGGTCAGTCGGCATCCGTCCTCGTGGCATAACGCCGCGGTGCGCTTGCCGCCGCCCTCGTTTGCAGTTTGGGTATATAGGCACCTGTCTGCCGTGACGCTCCCGCCTGCGGAAGTATGGGCGTAAACTATATTTGCCATCGTATGTTTGAAATCGTAAGACTGTGCGAATCCGTATTCGTCGGTCAGCGTTACGCGGTAGGCCAGCGTTGAATTGTCTTTGGTGAAAACGGACGGGCCGTAATCGAGGTAAAAGTAATTACCTCCTTTGGGGTTATAGATTTCAAAGTCGAAGCTGCTATTGCAGTCGGTACGGTCAAATTCGAAATAGTCGCTCTCACCTTGTGTCACCTCCAGACGCCCGCTGATAGCAAGCGAGCTGTTTTCGTTCACCATATCGACATGCAGGCTGTAATCCGGGTCGTACACGCAGAAGCCGCCGATATTGCCGTCGTCGAAATCGTCGTACACGGCAGCCGTATATGCCGCGATTCGGGTGTCTGCGGTGTTGTCGTTCAGCAGGGTTATATTGAGCCTGTAATGGCAGTTGGCCCGAACGTTGAAATCGGACGTATTGTTTTCGCCCAGATAGACCGAGTAGGCCAGCACCTTACTGCCCCGCGTGGCGCGGATAAGCAGCCACGATGCACAAGGGGGCGCATTGTCGGCATTCTTCTGCTTCTGGTCGGTGATCGAGGTCCTCACGCCTTGAAGATTGGGCAGCATGTAATAGCAGCCTGCGGCCTGCCGTCCCGTCAGGAGCATTTCCGGGCCGTGGGTGTAGTCGTCGGGATTGTCGGATGCCGGGCCGTCCCCTGCAAAGAGCGCCGCGGTGCTGGGAACGGTGAGCAGTTGCACGGATTTGAGTTCCATGTCGGCCGGTTTTGCGGTGAGGTTGTAGGAGATTTTCGACACGAAGCGTTTAACGCTTATCGGCGGTAACTGCACTACGCCGCCGGAAGAACATGAGATCGTCGTTTCCTGTTCGTAAAACATCGGTAGTGTGTCATAATCCTGCTGGTATGTTACCATGTATTGGGAAAAGTCGGCACTTTCACCCAGACTGCGGCCGACGTTGGCGGCAATGCGCATCAGGTAGACGCCCGGAGGACATTCGAAGCGCAGCGTCGTCGTGGTGAGGTAGCGGTATACGACTACGCGGCCCGCTTTGTCCATGAGGTAGAAATTCAGGTCGCGGATCGTCGTGTCGTCGGTCGCACGGGTGGCCCCCGGCATGGGAGCGGGCCGAACGGTGAGTTCTACCGCTACATTCATCCGAACTTCCGGCTCACGGTCGGTAATGCAGCCCCAGCAAAAAGCGAGGGCGAGCAAAATGAATATGGTTTGTTTCATCGGAATTTATCATAACCGCCCGCGCCCCGAAAGGTGCGGGCGGCGGTTAATGAATAGGTTGTTTATGCGCCCAGATCGACCGACTGCGTTACGGGTGTTTCCCACTCGGCGACCGACACGCTGACTTGGCAATCCTGCCCCACGAGACCCGTGATGTTGGCGGCCACACGGTAGTAGCCGTTGCGGGCGATCTCACCCCCGGCCTTGCCCGTGAGGGGAATGGTGTAGACGACTTCCATGCGGTCGGCCGTTGTCGAAGCGTTCCCGTCGGCGTCGTAGGTCGCGGTGATCTCCAGCGCTACGCGGCTCGCTTCGGCCAAAGCTCCGTTTTCGAAGATGTAGAAAAGGTTGTTATACTTGCCGGATGCCGTTGCCGGGGCCTGCGTATGGGTGTAGGTCATGGCTCCGGGCGCCGGTGTGGCCGGGGCGATGATCGGCGTCTGGCTGGCGGCACGCACCAGCTTCGTTCCCGTTACGGTCAGCGTTCCGGAATACTTGCTATTGAACGACGCATCGACGGAGGTCTGCACGGCGACTTTGGCGACAGTGCGTTTGAGTGTCAGAGCTACGGATGTCGTGCCGCCCTCGGCGATGGCCTTGCTCACTCCGGCCGTCATTACGAAGCCCCCGCTGCGCTTGGCTTTGGTCGAAACCTCGGCGAATGTCCCGTTATAGTCGGCGGCGGACGTTTCCAGCTTGGCCAGCAGCGCGGATTTCGTGGTGACGCCCGTTAGGGACATGTTGGCTACGGCGTAGAAGTCACAGGTCGTTCCTGCTGTGGCGTGCGGCAGGGCGAACGTCGCGGTGCGGGCCGTGAGTTCCGATGCGGTGAAGTCGCGCAGGGTGATAAGGTCGCCTTTGGCGTTGAACACGTACACGCAGAGCGAGGAAAGGGATTTCTCCCACGTTTCGGCGGCCGCGGCTTCGACGAAGAACGCACGGGTCGGGGTTTCGTCGGTGAACCTCATGGCGACGATTGCGCCGTCGAGGGTGTTGTCGATGTCGGGAATGATAGTCATTGCGTCGTCTTTGTTGCAGGCGATCATCGAAAGTGCGGCAAAGGCCGCGAAAAGAATCTTTTTCATGTTAAATCGTTGTGTTTTGAGCGTAATTTGCTGTGAATTAAAGTTTTGATGTTGTTTTTGTTGTCTGCGGCAGGGCCGCGCCGTCCTGTCCCGGTCCGCACCCTCGGTGCTCTCCGGGCGAAAATCGTCACTTTCGCATATTTTAGGATTTAGGGGTTATTCTTCCCAGCCGTAACCGAGAACTTCGAAACGCACGTTTTTGTCGCAGTCCTCGGTCAGTCGAAGCGTGCCGTCCAGTTTTATAGTCACGTCCGCGAGGGTTAGTGTCAAGGGAATTACGGGTGTCGTGCCGCCCTCCAGCAGCAATTCCAGAAAACCGTATTCTTTGAGCATCCGGCGACTTATGCCGCGCTTGGCGGCGGCTACCCAGTCAATAGCCGATTCATCGAATCTTTCCATAGCGCTAAACGTGTTGACCTGTTTTCCGTTGTGCTTTGGGGGCGGGCGTCGCTACCTCCGGACGCGGTGATTTCTGCCCGGTTCGCGGCTGTTTCTGACCTTGCGGGGAGGTCTGGCCCTGCACCGGGGTTTTGCCTTGCGTGGTTTGGCCTGCTCCGAAAAGGTCCGGTGCGGGAGTTTGTCCCTGCCCGGCCGTTTCGGCGGCCTGCCCCTGCTGGTTCTGCTCCGGCACGGTTACGGGTGCTTGTCCTTGTCCGGCGGTCCGTTCTGCCGACTGCTTGGGGGCCTGCGGGTATTGGGTCCGCCCGTCGGCGGTTTCGGGCATCGAGGTAATGATACGCTCCATGTCGCGTTGCTCGCGCAGTTTGGTTGCCAGCGCATTCCGCTGCTCAATGGTCAATACCTCCATAGGTTTGCGGAAAACGGCGTTGTACTGGTAGGGCACGATGTTCACGCTGCCGTCCCTGTTTACAATCGCTATTTCGCGCACTTCACCGCGACGGAAACTGTTGATGTCCTCCTGTGTGAGTTCCGTGCCGCGGATGTATCGGGGAACAAAAGCATTTTCAGTATTCGTGTAATCCAACTGCCGCGTATCGAAGTCCCGCGACACGAGCAGAGGACCTTCGGAGGTTTCCAGCACGCGGCCGAGGTTGCCGTACATTTCGAGGTTCTTCATATCCGCATCGGTAAATTTCTGATCGAAAAGTCCCTCGTCGAGAATCCGGGCATAGCTTTTCACATCGACTTTGTAACCGTTTCCGCTCTTTTTGAGCCGGATTTTTCCCTCGCCGATATAGTTGATTATATCGTCATGGTATTTGAGCTTGTGCATCCCCGTTTGTTCGTAATTCTGCAACTTTTGGAGATAGTTCATCTTTTCCAGCCCGCCGAAGCTGTACCCCATGCGGTTGAGCGTGTCCCACGGCATTTCGGCAACGGGGATGCCGCGGGTTTTCATCTTGCACTCGAATTTTCCGTCCGGGTGTATCTTGTAGTTGTAATAGAGTTTCACGTCGTCGCGGGTGGTATTTTTCCAATACCGTTTCAGCGCATCTTTCATGCGTCCGAGCGCACGCCGCGGGAGAACGTAAATGTTGATGGTGGGGTTGTTGTGATACTTCTGCAAATTCTTGTAGAAGTTCAGCGGAATGTTCTTGTCCATGACAAAAAACAGGCTTTCATTTTCCGGGGTCGGGTCCACCGTGCCGATACTCCCGTCGGGATTCCGGGAAAAGACCTTTACCTGATCTTTGTCCTTGTCGTACATCATGCCGATACTCGGCTCGTTGAGTGAATTGTCGTTGGGCTGCTGCGCAGCACCGGGCGACTGTTGTTGTTCTTCTGCCATAATTTGAATTTTAAGTTATTATGCGAAACTGTTTGCTCTGCGAATGTATAGCCGCCATCATCAAAAAGATACTCTTTACGCCCTCGTTCGCCCTCGTTCGCCCTAATTGGCTACGGTTTCGTTGCCTTTAAACAGGTGTTTCAGCTTCGGGTCGTCGGCTATGCGTCGCAGTTCGTCCTCTACGATCTGGGCCGCTTCCTGCTTTATGCGGTAGTAGTTGGCTTCGATAACCTCGGCCATTCGGTCCTTGCCGTTTTCGTCGGTGAAGTCGGAGAGCACGGGAATCGGACGATACTGTTTTTCTTCGGCTTTGACCTTTTCGACATCGACGACAATCTGGGCGTGAAACATTTTCTGCGGAATATTGTCCCCGAAGTTGTCGGCCACGGCTCCGACGAACACGCCCTGCGAAAGATTGCTGATTTTCGACGCGGGGATCACGCTGTCAAGCTGGGTGTTGATGCCTGTGGATTTATCTTCACGGCTGATATTGAGCGACTGCCGCTGCTGCACGATTTTTCCGAAGCGTTCGGAGAGGATGCGGGCCGTGTCGCCTACGACCTGCCCGGCAATAACGTTTCCTACGATATTCTGTATGACTTTGCTTTCGTGTTCGCCGTAATCGCGTGTAAGCTGGGAAAAGTCCTGCATCCCCAGACACACGGCTACGCGGTTGCTTCGGGCCGTGGCTATGAGGTTGTCCAGACCTTTGAAGAAAATGGTCGGCAGCTCGTCGATCACGACGCCGCATTTGAGTTTTCCCTTGCGGTTTATGGTTTTCACGATGCGCGAGTTGTAAAGGCTCAATGCCGCCGAATAGATATTCTGGCGGTCGGGGTTGCTGCCCACGCAAAGGATTTTCGGGGCTTCGGGGTTATTCAGGTCGAGGGAAAAGTCGTCGCCCGACATGACCCAGTAGAGCGCGGGCGAGATAATCCGTGACAGCGGGATCTTCGCGGACGCGATTTGTCCCTGTAACTGCTCCTGTGCGCCGCCCTGCCAAGCATCGACGAACGCACTCAAATAGTTTTCCAGTTCGGGCCGGGCCATGAGGATGGTGAAAACCTCCTCGTATTTCTTGTTCAGCAGTTCGATTGCGTGGGGGAAGGTGCAGTATTTCCCGTTCTGATAGATACGCAGAAACCAGATAATCGCCGTGAGCAGCACGACGGGCGATTCGACGAAAAAATCGCCCTGCTTCTGTGCCCACGAACGGTTCAGACCGATCATTATGACATAGGCCGCTTCATAGGCATCCGCAATGTCGGTCAGAAAATCGGCATTGATGGGATTGCAGCGGTGCGAGTGGCGGGGATCGTCGAAGTTTATCACGCAGAACTGCGGCTTTACTTCGTACTTGTGCGTGAAACGCAGCAGGTGGTTGTAAGCCAGCATACTCAAATCCGGATATTTGAAATCATAGAGATACAGACTATATCCTTTCTCGATGAGTTGTTTGATGTAATTATTGATTACGGTGAATGATTTTCCGCTGCCCGGTGAGCCGACCACCATGCAGCTACGAAAAACCGCGATATTCACCCAGCCGCGAAAATTTTGTCCCCGATAACGGAACAGCGTCGGCAGGTTCACCGAATATTCGTCCGAAAGCAGGCGTGTTTCCTGCATAAAGGATTCGTTTTCGTCGTTGAAAACGTCGTCCAAGAGGTCGTGCCGCAGAAGCCGCCATATCCATATTCCGGCCGTAAGCATGAGCAGATAACCCGCGAACAGAGTTCCGGTGTACCATGCCACGCGCACGGCGGGCGTTGTGCGCATGCCCAGCAGCCAGTCGTTGAAAAAGTAGAGCGTAAGCCCCGCAAAGCTCGCCGTGATGATATGCGGCCAGCCGATTTTCTGCGATTTAACGCCCCGTGAACCCAGACAGGCGATCAGGAGCAGCAGAAAGGCGAACAGTTTTGAGTAGAGGGGTGAGGAATAGAATCCCGTCGTCTGCTGGAATCCACGCAGAATACGGTCGATAATCCCGAATGTTCAGCCGTTGTCGGCCAGTCATTCGTAACAGAACCAATAAATGTTGGTAACATTGCAGATAATGCCTACGGCCAAAATGAACGCGACAATCTTTGCCAGCGCCCTCAAATCATCTTCTTGTTGCATAAATATAGTTTTTGGTTTCGGCGGCAAAAGTAAGTCGGACGCGACAATTCCCGACGTTGTAGGCTGCCGTTCGCCCTCGTTCGCCCTAATTGGCTACGGGATATGTCTGGAATCGGAAAAAATCTATACCTTTGTAGGCGAATATTCGAAAGGTGCATGCCTGAATATTCATCATAGCCTGTTCCCGGCAGTCAAACGTGGAAATTTGAAAGGGAAGCAGGCGGGACGGCTGAACTTCGTACATCGTTTGTGCGGGGTTCGGTCTGACTGTTTCCGGGTTTTCCACGACCTGACTGCCGCAGATTGTTCCCCGCACATTTTTAAGATATTTTGCTACCTTTGTCATTGCAACAAGGGTACGCCCACATACTCGCGGCCTGTTCAGTAAGGAATCGAAACGGCAAAAATTTGATTGAGAAACAGGCGGGACAGGTCGAACTTCGTGCTATTACGGCGCGGGGTTCGGCTGTCTGTTTCGTGGCTCTTTGCCGTGCCTGATTCCTTTCGCCGTTCCCCGCGTTTTTCTTTTCTTGCCCTAATACGAAGAATGACCGTTAAATTATTATGAATTATATCGTTATCGGTGCAAATTAAACGTTATTCGCATGGGTGATCCGGGTGTTGCTTCCGATAAATAATAATTATGGCTAATTATTTGATTTATAGAACTGAAAAGCTATATTTGCAATGATTCAAGTTATATAAAGGTTTGTTCAATTCGTTAGAAGAATAACGGCAAGTGCAAAAGCAAAGATGTAGGCATCCCATCTTTGAGAGATGATTGTTTTTGGAGTTTTTTCTTTGAAGATTTTAAGTGTAAGAGAGAGTGAAAAGGGCCTGCGCGCAATGCGCAGACCCTTTTCTAAATTATCAGTCCAACCCGGCGAATTATCAATTTGAAGCCGCTTTATCCGCGTCGGTCAATCTTTGTCTTTTTCGCCCTCGATCTGCTCGGTTTTTTTGGCGGCCAATACCTGTGCGGCGTTGATGGGGGAAACGACCGAGTGGCCTAACTGCTTTTCAAGCTGTGTCCGCGCGGCCTTTGCCACGCTGCCACCGCTTCGGGCGACTTTAACATTCTGCTGGAATCCTTTGGGGCGGCGTTGTTTGGAAATCTCCGTAACGGACGCTTCGGCCAGCGTATTCAACGCCAATTCGATATTGGTCATGTTGTCGCGCAGGTTTTCCTTTTTCAACCCTTTGAACTGCTTGTAGGATTTTGTCGTGCGGTCCGCCCACGCTTGGGTGATAATGTCCGTCAGAGTTGCGAATTGCTGGCCCTCTACGCCCCGGCGCTGCCATTCGTCGGTGAGTTCCTTGCGGACCTCCATGCTTTTCAGGCGTTGGTTTATCCAATTCTCGGAATATCCCAGCCGTTTGTAATCGGCCATTGCCTGCTCGATGGACATTTCGGGGTCCTGCATCTGGTCCAAACGGTCGCTGGCGACCTGCGCCATCCATTGTTTGAAAGGTTCGGCCTTCGGCGAGGGGATCGACTGAATCAGGCGGAAAAGCTGTGTCGTGTCCGCCACGTCGGTAAGACGCATCTTTCCGTCGGCAGCCAGCATTTTCAAACCGTGACAATTTGTCACGGTTTCATTTCCCTCCGCTTTAAGCCGCTGTTTGAGTTTACGCCAATAGGCGGCGGCATCTGCACTTTCGGTCAGAATTGCGACAACATCGACAATCGCAAAATACCATGTTTCCGCTTCGTCGTCCCAGACGGTGCGGACTTTACGTTCTTCGAAAAGTTGTATCGCTTGTTTTTGGGTCATCTGTTTGTAACTTGTCGATTAATGCTTTATGACATGAACAATAACATTTTCCGTTTCCTCGAACGACTGCTTAAATGTATCAACATCACGTATGACCCCTAAATCATATATTATGAAAAGCAGATTGTTAAACTTTGTTTTGTAGGCCAAAATATCGTCGTTAATTTGTTGAATAAATGTCTTTTCTTCTGTCTTACATAATTTGATCTCTACTGCTAAATCTATGCTATTAAAACTGAAATCAGGAATATATGCTTTTGACGAATAATCTATGTGAGGTCCCTCTCTCTCAAAATCTATATCTGCTCCGATTAAAAGGTTTTCAAATTGATCTTGTATTTCTTTTTCACGTTCAGGCTTGGTGCGAATAACTTTTCTTAATTTATGTTCTGACAATGAAAGAACTTTCATTAAATCTCCGGTAGCTTGTTTTTCGACCGATGCGCTGTAAACAGTATCAATATCATTTGCATCAAGGTAATCTTTTGCGGCTAACAAGAATCCATTAGCTTGTTCAAGTTGCTCTACATAAGCTTCCTGATTGTATGCTTCCATTGCCCCGTCAATGTCCCAGCCATTTATTATTCGCTGGCCTTGAAAATGCCAAGTAAGGTTCTTAATATTACAATAATAATAGGAATTAGAACCGAATACTTCTTCCAAAAAGACTAATGTGTTAGTCAGCCATCTTACATGTTCCGAAGAACCGCGCCGACCTAATTTTAGCGTATGTATAACCTCTATTTGTTTATCTAAATAGCCTAATGCCTCATGTTTTGTCCACTTCTTCATGCTCAAATTTGGATAGAATTGAATCTAAAAGAGAATTACATTTTTACCCTCTTTCTTTCGGGAGTTGTTTCTTGCTTTGCTGTTTGTAGTAGTCGAATTGTTTACGGCAAACATCCTCTACAATATTAAACAATAAATCCACTTTGGGGACAAGCGCGTCTACAACCTCCTTTGGTACCTGTCTCTTATACACATCTCCGAGCCCACGAGACAGGCAGAAATCT
>ENA-OXFQ01000384-OXFQ01000384.1-human-gut-metagenome-genome-assembly--contig:-NODE-384-length-11612-cov-66.7448_pt1 | contig 11612 bp, 7 predicted proteins | sample MGYA00249836_ERZ652266 | MGnify/ENA primary metagenome ERZ652266 (study PRJEB26925, sample SAMN05826735) | human gut metagenome | biome: ENVO:2100002; feature: ENVO:00000062; material: ENVO:00002003...
TTTAACCGGTACATTCGGATTTATATAACCCGCATAATAGGCAGGGTCCATCCCCGGAGCCCCTGCCAACACCAATTGATAATCTTTGGTAAACGGAGCAGCAGCCTCCAGCATCATCGGTAGGTTGTCTTTGATTTCCTGTTTCCGGCTGCCCGCCAACAATGCGATAACAGGCTTTTCGGACAAACCATTATCCGCCACAAATTCCGGAAACCCATCCGGATGTTTCTTACAATAAGCATCCACTGCATCTACACAAGGATTACCCACATAATGAACAGGGTACTGATGTCCGGCAAAAAACTCAATCTCAAAAGGCAGGATAGAAAACAATTCGTCCACATCCCGCTTGATATTTTTAATCCTATACTCTTTCCAAGCCCATATTTTAGGAGAAATATAATAGTAGACAGGTATTTGCGTCTGCTTCTTTATAAACTCGGCTATTTTCAGGTTAAAGCCAGGATAATCCACCAGAATCACTACATCAGGAGCCCAACGAACAATGTCCTGCTTACATTCTTTCATATTCCGAAAGATAGTACGCAAATGCAACAACACCGGGATAAAACCCATATAAGCCAGTTCTTTGTAATGCTTCACCCGCGTTCCACCAACAGCCGTCATCAAGTCCCCGCCAAAGAAACGGAATTCTGCTTCCGGATCTTCCTGTATCAAGGCACACATCAAATTAGATGCGTGCAAATCGCCTGATGCCTCGCCTACTATCAAATAGTATTTCATACTTCCAGATTCCAGTTTTTCAACTCATTCATCATCCCATAAGCGGTCACATCAATTTGGGTAGGAGTTACCGCCACATACCCATGCCCTAATGCCCAGTGGTCCGAATCTTCCGCTTCCGGTTCATAGTTATCAAACTCTCCGGTCAGCCAGAAATACTCTCCACCCCGAGGATGCAGACTACGCTTCCATTCATTAATCCAAGCCCCATTCGTCTGACGGCAGATGCGTACCCCTTTCAAAGAAGCCGTATCCGGAAAGTTCACATTCAAGCAAATACCCAAAGGCAAGCCATGCTCCAGGACCTGCTCAGTAATACGGCGTATATAAGGCAGCGATGAAGAGAAATCAGCATCCGCAAAATGATTACATAATGAATATCCGATAGAAGAAATCCCCTTCAGGCACCCTTCAATCACTACCCCCATCGTACCGGAATAATGCACATTCACTGAAGAATTATCACCGTGGTTTATTCCACCTATCACCACATCGGGACGACGGGGAACAACTGTATGCAATGCCAGTTTCACACAATCTACCGGTGTACCCGTACATTTATACACAGTCAAGTCCTCCTCTTCACGTACCTTGTAATACCGCACAGGATGTTCGGAAGTGATCGCCCCCGAAGCTCCCGAACGAGGACCATCCGGCGCCATTACGATCATTTCACCCACTCCACGCAACCCACGTATCAATTCATTCAATCCCTTAGCTTCCACGCCGTCATCATTTGACAGCAATATCAACGGTTTTTCTCTCTTCATATTTTTCCACTCTTTTTCTCGGAGCGTAAAGATACAACTCTTTGCCGGAACTACCCCTCGCCAGAAAAGAAAATTATCTTAATGTTCTACAACCCAGTGCTAAAAATAGAATAGAATTGAATGAAAATTTCTATCTTTGCCGCCGTTGAGTTATTAACAAAACCAATGAGTTATCAACAGTTTTGCTAATGTCTGCCGTTTTTTATAGGTACAATCACCTATTATTTGTTACTTCGCAGCGAGAAAAACTGATTAATATGGGAAAAATTATTGCTTTAGCCAATCAAAAAGGTGGCGTAGGTAAAACTACCACAACGATTAACCTCGCAGCTTCTCTGGCAACGCTGGAGAAAAAAGTGCTGGTTATTGATGCAGACCCTCAGGCCAACGCATCATCAGGATTGGGTGTGAACATCAAAGAGGTAGAATGCTCTATCTATGAATGTATTATCAACGAAGCCGATATACGGGAAGCAATTTATACCACCGACATTGACGGACTCGACATTGTATCTTCACACATCGACCTGGTTGGCGCAGAAATAGAAATGTTGAACCTGGAAGACCGCGAGAAGATCATGAAAAAAGTATTAGCCCCCATGCGGGACGAATATGACTATATCCTGATAGACTGCTCCCCGTCATTAGGCTTGATAACGATCAATGCGCTGACAGCAGCCGATTCAGTAATTATCCCTGTTCAATGCGAATATTTTGCATTAGAGGGCATCAGCAAATTGCTGAATACCATTAAGATTATTAAATCGAAACTGAATCCTTCACTGGAAATAGAAGGCTTCCTGCTGACAATGTTCGATTCACGTCTGCGTCTGGCCAACCAGATTTATGATGAAGTGAAACGCCATTTTCAAGAATTGGTATTCAAGACAATTGTACAGCGTAACGTCAAACTGAGCGAAGCTCCCAGCCACGGCATTCCTGCAATATTGTATGATGCCGACTCTACCGGAGCCAAGAATCATTTGGCATTGGCACAAGAAATTATAACACGTAACAGTAAGTAAACAATGGCAGTACAGAAAAAATTTGCTTTAGGACGCGGGCTTGACGCACTGATCTCGACCGAAGAAGTAAAGACAGCCGGCTCATCTTCTATCAATGAGATAGAACTGAGCAAAATATCCGTCAACCCTAACCAACCGCGCCGTGAATTTGATCCGGTGGCGTTACAGGAGTTGGCTGACTCTATTGCCGAAATTGGTATCATCCAACCCATTACGTTGCGTCAACTGAGTGAAGACTCTTACCAGATCATAGCCGGAGAACGTCGTTACCGCGCCTCCATACAGGCAGGACTTAAATCTATTCCGGCATACATCCGCACAGCCGATGACGAGAATGTAATGGAAATGGCGTTGATTGAAAATATTCAGCGTGAAGATTTGAATTCATTGGAGATTGCACTGGCTTATCAACATTTATTGGAACAATATGCATTGACACAGGAACGGCTGAGCGAACGTGTCGGAAAAAAACGTACCACTATCGCCAATTATCTGCGTCTGCTGAAACTTCCGGCTCAGATTCAAGTAGCATTGAAAAACCGCGAAATAGACATGGGACACGCCCGTGCCTTATTGTCCTTAGATGATCCTAAGACCCAAATACGTATCTTTAATGAAATACAGTCACAAGGCTATTCTGTCCGCAAAGTGGAAGAAATTGTCAAGGCACTGAGCAGTGGCGAGACAGTGGACAGCGGTGGGAAGAAGATCAAACCAAAAGGTTCCAAACTATCCGAGGAATACACTTTGCTGCAAAGCCATCTCTGCGGATTCTTCGGTTCAAAAGTACAGCTTTCATGCACAGCCAAAGGAAAAGGCAAGATCAGTATTCCGTTCAACAACGAAGAGGACTTGGAACGAATCATGGAAATACTGGATTCACTGAAAAAGAAAGAATAAAGCGTTATTACTACATTGAAAAGAAAAACATCCACATATAAAGTGTTTACATTCATGCTTTTATGCCTTATGATGGCTGGAAGCCTGAATGTTCACGCCCAAAAGGCACGCAACCGCCGTATGGGTATAAAGGCAGATTCTATCATACAAGTCAAAGATTCACTTGTCATTGACAGCCTAAGATTGTTGGAAGAACGACAAAAGATAGAAAATATGGAAGCACCTGTTGATACTGCCGCTTTAGTCCGTAAAAATGATTCCATACAGAAAGCAATGGCTGCCGAAACAAAACCCCGATTTATTCCGAACTCCAACCGTGCCATCTGGCTGGCGTTGGTAATTCCCGGCGGAGGACAGATATACAACCGTAAATATTGGAAACTGCCGATAGTATATGGAGGATTTGTGGGATGTGCATATGCGCTGACCTGGAACAACAGAATGTACAAGGACTATTCGCAAGCCTATCTGGATATTATGGACGATGACCCTAATACCAAAAGCTACGAAGACTTCCTGCCTCATGGCGTGAGTGCGGAAGGTATGGAGAATACCTTTAAAAAACGAAAAGATTTTTATCGCCGATATCGGGATTTAAGCATATTCTGTTTTATCGGTGTATATATACTATCTGTCATAGACGCATACGTGGATGCTGAACTATCTGATTTTGATATATCCAAAGACTTAGGTCTTCAAATACAACCTGTTATTTTTAATGATGGCCGGAGCAGGATACCTAATACAATAGGCCTGCAATGCAGCTTCAAATTTTAATCGCATGAAAAACTTTTTAATTGGTTTATTTACATTTATAGGAACAACGGGAATCAACGCACAAACCCAAAGTATTACCGTTCACTCGCAAACTACAGGAAAAGAAGAAATTATTGATGTTCCTGAAAGTATGCAGTCAGAAATGGACAGTCTTTACTGGGACTGGCAATCTAAGAATTACATCACATTGGGAGAGAACTGCACAATGGCCTCTACCAACCCTGTTGTAAGTGATTCCATCTATATGGATCGTCTGTCACGTATCCCCTCTATCATAGAAATGCCTTACAACGAGGCTGTACGCAAATTCATTGATATGTATGCCGTCCGTCTGCGCAATAAAGTATCCTTTATGCTTGCGGCAACCAATTTTTATATGCCTATCTTTGAAGAAGCACTTGATTTATACGACCTTCCTCAAGAACTGAAATATCTGCCGGTTATAGAATCTGCCTTAAATCCTGTTGCAGTTTCCCGCCAGGGAGCTACCGGTTTGTGGCAGTTTATGCTGGGTACAGGAAAAATATACGGGCTGAAAAGCAATAGTCTGATAGACGAAAGGCGGGACCCGGTCAAATCAACTTGGGCGGCGGCACGTTATCTGAAAGACTTATATGACATCTATCAAGACTGGAACCTGGTATTGGCAGCTTACAACTGCGGGCCAGGCACTATCAACAAAGCCATACGCCGTGCCGGAGGAGCCACAGATTATTGGACAATCTACAACTACCTGCCCAAAGAAACCCGTGGGTACGTTCCTGCTTTCATTGCAGCAAACTACATCATGACTTATTATTGCGAACATGACATCTGTCCCATGGAAACACAGCTCCCCAACGCTACAGACACCATTCACATAAACAAAGACCTCCACTTACAACAAGTGGCAGAAGTATGCAACATCAACCTCGACCAGCTTCGCAGCCTGAATCCCCAATACAAAAAGGATATTATTCCCGGTAACAGCGAGTTGTGTGTACTTCGTTTGCCCAATAACTTTGTCAGTACTTTCATTGACCGCCAAGACAGTATATTCGCTTATAAACCCAATGAATATCTGACCAAAAGAAAAACGGTAGCTATCAAAGAAACAACCAGTAGCAGAAACCGCTCATCCAAGGGAACTCTTTATCATAAAATCAAACAAGGAGACACATTGGGAGGAATTGCCGCCAAATACCACGTATCCATCAGTCAATTACGTAATCTAAACGGTATAAAGGGCAATAATATCAGAGCCGGAAAAAGTTTGCGGATCAGATGATTGATAAAAAATACAGATTTAACACTATACATTTTCTGAAAATACTTGCTTGAATATGTTTTTTGTATATTTTTGCAGTATAGATTATAGGAGGCAAAGATATGACGGATGAAAAGCAGACTCAGGAACAGGCGGATGAGGAAATGATAAACCAAGGGTTTCAGGAACTTTTGGACAGTTATCTAGCGACCAAACACCGTAAAAAAGTAGAAATCATCACAAAGGCATTCAATTTTGCCAAACAAGCACACAAAGGAGTAAAACGACGCTCGGGTGAACCATACATCATGCATCCCATAGCCGTTGCTAAAATTGTATGTACCGAAATAGGACTGGGATCAACTTCCATTTGTTCGGCTTTACTGCATGATGTAGTTGAAGATACAGACTACACTGTGGAAGACATCGAAAATCTGTTTGGTCCTAAAATTGCACAGATTGTAGATGGCCTGACTAAAATATCCGGCGGTATATTCGGAGACCGGGCTTCCGCACAAGCCGAGAATTTCAAGAAATTGCTACTGACCATGAGTGATGATATCCGGGTTATCCTCATCAAAATAGCCGACCGTCTGCATAATATGCGTACGCTTGGCTCCATGCTTCCCAACAAGCAATACAAAATTGCCGGAGAAACCTTATACATCTATGCGCCATTGGCTAACCGCTTGGGGTTAAACAAAATAAAGACAGAACTGGAAGATCTCAGTTTCAAATATGAGCATCCGGAAGAATATGCACAGATAGAATCCAAGCTACAAGAAACACAAGCGGAACGCGAAGAAGTATTCCGTGAATTTACAGCACCTATCCGCGCACAACTGGACAAAATGGGTATCAGTTATCAATTGATAGCACGAGTAAAATCCCCTTATTCCATTTGGAACAAGATGCAGACCAAGCATATCACATTTGAAGAAATATATGATATCCTGGCTGTCCGTATCATTTTCTGTCCCAAAAATCCGGAAGAAGAACTTAATGAGTGCTTTAACATATACGTATCCATATCTAAGATTTATAAACCGCACCCAGACCGCTTGCGCGACTGGGTAAGCCACCCTAAAGCCAACGGCTATCAGGCACTTCACGTAACCCTGATGAGTAACAAAGGCCAATGGATAGAAGTGCAGATACGCAGTGAGCGGATGAATGACGTAGCCGAACAAGGCTTTGCCGCACACTGGAAATATAAAGAAGGCGGAGGCAGTGAGGACGAGGGTGAACTGGAAAAATGGCTGCGTACCATCAAGGAGATTCTGGACGATCCGCAACCGGATGCCATGGACTTTCTGGATACCATCAAACTGAACCTGTTCGCTTCTGAAATATTTGTCTTCACTCCGAAAGGTGAAATCAAAACAATGCCGCAAAACTGTACGGCACTGGATTTTGCATTCTCCATCCATACATTCTTGGGCAGCCATTGCATCGGAGCTAAAGTCAACCACAAGCTGGTGCCCTTGAGCCACAAACTGCAAAGTGGCGACCAGGTGGAGATTCTTACTTCCAAATCACAGCATGTACAGCCTTCGTGGATAAACTTTGCCACCACCGCAAAGGCCAAAGCCAAGATTCTGGCCATACTGAAACGCGAACAGCGAGGCATGCAGCAGGCCGGTGAGGAAATGTTACGGGAATTCTTTTCCAGGGAAGGAGTAGAGTACACTCCCGAAAATATACGAAAGATCTGTAATCTGCATACCATCAAAACACAGGAAGAATTGTTTGCCGCCATCGGATTAAAAACAATCATTCTAGGAGAAAACGACAAGAACGAACTGAAAGACAAACCGACTTCCAGTAACTGGAAAAAGTATATCTCTTTCGCCTTCGGAGGCAGCAAGACAAACAAGGAGAAACCGACAGAAGAGAAGGAACCCTTACAAAAGATAGACAGCAAGAAAATATTGAAACTGACTCCCGAAGCTATCCAAAAGAACTATGTGATAGCTGAATGCTGCAAGCCTATTCCGGGAGATGACGTTTTGGGATATATAGGCGACAATAATCGTATCATCATCCACAAACGCCAATGCCCGTTGGCTACCAAACTGAAGAGCAGTTACGGCAACCGCCTGTTGGCTGTCCAATGGGAGACTGGAAAATCCTTGTACTTTCCTGTAAATATCTACATAAAAGGTATTGACCACATCGGTCTGTTAAATAAGGTAACAGAAGTCATCTCACAACAATTGAACGTAAATATCCACAAATTGAATATTGAAAGCAATGACGGTATCTTCGAAGGAAGAATACAACTATTTGTACACGATGTGGATGATGTAAAATCCATCACCACCAATCTAAGGAAAATAGATGAGATAAAAACCGTCACCCGTATCGAGAAGTTCGAAGACCAGCCGAATTAACCAATACCAGTTTCACCGCAGATTACACTGATGGTTCATAACGATTATTCTGCAACTCGTTTTAACCAGTGTAATCTGTGGTGAATATTCTTATGTCAGATAATCCAATTCTTTGCGCATACTCACCAATTCCTCACGTATCAGTTTCAATCTGTCCAAAATCTCTGTAGTACGGATAGTGGTTTCCTTGTTCATCTTCAGCTTTTGCTTGGCTCCCTGCAACGTCATCCCCTTCTCTTTTACCAAATGATAGACCAACCGGATATTCTCAATATCCTCTTTCCGATACTGACGAATATTCCCCCCCGCCTTTTTAGGGGAAATAATAGGGAACTCCTTTTCCCAATAGCGCAACAAAGACTCATTCACATTAAACATCTTCGCCACTTCCCCAATGGAATAGTAAAGTTTCAGTTCTTTATTCGGATTATAGGCCATAAACAAATTAAAAATTGAGAATTAAAAAATCGCGGCTAGTCAAACACTTTACCATGGTTGGCGGCAATCTGTATCATCTTATCATAATCCTCCGCACTCAAATCCATAAAATAATAGTTCACAGGATTCTGCACTTTTCCTTTTACATGCACTTCATAGTGCAAATGAGGCCCGGTACTTTTACCTGTACTTCCCACAGATCCAATTACTTCTCCCCGGACCACCTTCTGTCCCGGTCTTACCTTATAAGCACTCAGATGTGCATAGCGCGTAAGATAACCAAAACCATGATTCACTTCAATGGTATTTCCATAACCAGTCTCCCATCCGGCCTTCACCACAATACCATCACCGGTAGCATACACCGGCGTGCCCGTGCTGGCAGAAAAATCCATCCCCGCATGAAACTTGGCTGTCTTATAAATAGGGTCTATACGGACACCGTAACCGGATGCCGTCTGCTTCAGATCTTTATTGGAAACAGGCTGGATAGCGGGAATACACTTCAACATCTCGTCATGGCTCTTACACAAATCCACCACCTCGTCAAAAGACTGTGACTGGATATAAAGCTGACGGTTCAGCATATCCAGTTTCTGAGTGGTATTAATGACCAGATCAGAATTCGCCATATCCCGCAACTGTTCATAGCGGTTCGTTCCCCCATAACCTGCCTTACGGACAGCATCCGAAACAGGATCGGCCTGCAACACCACACGATACAAGTTATCATCACGCTGCTGAATGTCCTGCATGACGCCCAACGCCTCATCCAGCCGATGGGACAACACATTATATTGAGCCTGCAAACGAGCATTTTCTATACGGAGTTCCTTCTCGGATGGAGAACCAAAGATGAATAATAAAATAATGAAACTACCTGCCCCCAAGCCCATCCCCACAAACAAACGGCGCAGGATGCTTAAGGCACGCTGCCTCACTGTGGGGTAAATGCGGTCGTATGTACGGGTCTTAGGATTATAAATATAGTAGACTTTACGCATCTATTTCTGCTTTTTGAAGTTTTTAATGCACAACATATCCATATTTTGTACAATTCTTGTCGACAAAAATAATAAAACCAATTATCTTTGCAAATCCTTTTTGAGAATATTAACTAGAAGACAATATATTAAGCGACATGATGACAGCTAACGAAATCAGAGATTCTTTCAAAAGCTTTTTCGAGTCGAAAGGACACCAGATTGTCCCGTCGGCTCCGATGGTCATTAAAGATGACCCCACATTGATGTTCACCAATGCAGGTATGAACCAGTTCAAAGACATTATCCTGGGCAACCACCCGGCCAAATACAAAAGAGTCGCGGACTCACAAAAATGTTTGCGTGTAAGCGGCAAGCACAATGACCTGGAAGAAGTGGGACACGACACCTACCACCACACCATGTTCGAGATGCTGGGCAACTGGTCTTTCGGAGATTACTTCAAGAAAGAGGCCATCGGCTGGGCATGGGAATATCTGGTAGATGTACTGAAGATTGACCCGAAAGACCTGTACGCCACCGTATTCGAAGGAAGCCCCGAAGAAGGACTGGAACGGGACAACGAGGCCGCTTCTTACTGGGAACAATTCCTGCCAAAAGACCATATCCTAAACGGAAACAAGCACGACAACTTTTGGGAGATGGGCGATACAGGCCCCTGCGGCCCATGCTCTGAAATCCATATCGACTCACGTTCGGAGGAAGAAAAAGCTCAAATCCCCGGCAGCCAGCTGGTAAACAAGGATCATCCGCAAGTAATCGAAATCTGGAACCTCGTATTCATGCAGTTCAACCGCAAAGCGGACGGCTCACTGGAAGGCCTTCCCGCCAAAGTGATCGATACCGGCATGGGATTCGAGCGCCTGGTACGCACCCTGCAAGGCAAAACATCCAACTATGACACCGATGTGTTCCAACCAATTCTGAAAGCCATCGCCGAAATGGCAGGAACCACTTACGGACAGGACAACCAGAAAGATATCGCCATGCGCGTCATCGCCGACCACATCCGTACCATCGCGTTCTCCATCACCGACGGCCAGTTGCCCGGCAACGCAAAGGCCGGTTATGTCATCCGCCGTATCCTCCGCCGTGCCGTCCGCTACGGATATACTTTCCTGGGACAGAAACAAGCATTCATGTACAAGCTGCTGCCTGTATTGATTGCAAACATGGGCGAGGCCTATCCGGAACTGAACGCACAGAAAACATTGATCGAGAAAGTGATCAAAGAAGAAGAAGAATCCTTCTTGCGCACCCTGGAAACAGGTATCCGTCTGCTGGACAAGACGATGAACGATGCCAAAGCTGCCGGGAAAAAAGAAATCAGCGGTGTGGATGCCTTTACATTATATGACACCTTCGGCTTCCCCCTCGACCTGACGGAACTGATTCTCCGCGAAAACGGCATGACCGTAAACGAAGCAGAGTTCAACGCCGAAATGCAGAAGCAAAAAGAACGCGCACGCAATGCGGCAGCCGTCGAGACCGGCGACTGGATCACTCTGAAGGAAGGTGACACCCGCTTCGTGGGATATGACTTTACCGAATATGAAACCAACATCCTACGCTACCGTCAGATCAAGCAGAAAAACCAGACACTCTACCAAATCGTGCTGAGCGACACTCCGTTCTATGCCGAAAGTGGTGGACAAGTAGGCGATACGGGGGTGATCGTAAGCGAATTCGAAACGATTGAAATCATTGACACCAAGAAGGAAAACAACCTTCCCATCCATATCACCAAGAAACTGCCCGAACACCCGGATGTTCCGATGATGGCTTGTGTGGACACGGAAAAGCGTGCCGCCTGTGCAGCCAACCACTCTTGCACCCACTTGCTGGACGAAGCGTTGCGCCAAGTGCTGGGTACTCACGTAGAGCAGAAAGGTTCTTTAGTGACTCCCGAGTCCTTGCGTTTCGACTTCTCCCACTTCCAGAAAGTGACCGACGAGCAACTTCGTGAAGTGGAACATCTGGTAAATGCTAAAATACGCGAGAACATCCCTTTGACGGAATACCGCAATCTCCCTATCGAAAAGGCGAAGGAACTGGGTGCTATTGCTTTGTTCGGCGAAAAGTACGGTGATGAGGTACGCGTTGTCCAGTTCGGCAACTCCATTGAATTCTGCGGAGGTACGCATGTTCCCGCCACAGGCAAGATCGGTATGGTCCGCATCATCAGCGAAAGCTCCGTTGCTGCCGGTGTGCGCCGTATCGAGGCTATCACGGGCGCCAAGGTGGAAGAACTGATGGATACGGTTCAAGATACGCTGAATGACCTGAAGGCATTGTTCAACAACGCTCCCGACCTG
>ENA-OXFQ01000400-OXFQ01000400.1-human-gut-metagenome-genome-assembly--contig:-NODE-400-length-11216-cov-13.2982_pt1 | contig 11216 bp, 11 predicted proteins | sample MGYA00249836_ERZ652266 | MGnify/ENA primary metagenome ERZ652266 (study PRJEB26925, sample SAMN05826735) | human gut metagenome | biome: ENVO:2100002; feature: ENVO:00000062; material: ENVO:00002003...
TTTATGAATAAAGCAAATATCGTTGCATATGCTGCAAAAAATGTGATTAAAGATTATATGCATGCATTTAAAAATATCGAGTTTGCGATATACTGCAGCCCACAGGACGATACAAACTATAAGACATTCAGATTGATAGAGGGAGACTGATAATGGAGGTGTTTCAGGATTATCGGAATGCCAAAATTTAAACGCAACGAAACGATATGGTAGTTTTTAAATCGGTGACAACGAAAAGTGTGGCATGATTCAAATAGTGGACGTATATTGAACCATAGAGCAGGAGGACGAGCCATCGTATGATATATGTGTCGAGGAAGAAAACTGTCTATATAAGCATATAAGAGAGACGGATATTGTAAGGAAAGCATGTTAAACAGATACTCAACAGATATTTATTTGGAATATGAAGTTCAGTTAATTCTTTCTGAAATAGAGGCGGTTGAAGATATTCTTAAAGAAAATAAAAAATCTTTACAAATAAAATAAATTGATGTATTATAACACCACACAAAACGTAGCAATCGATAATAATAGCCTTACATCCATAGAAAAACAGCGGTGTCTGATGCGTATGCAGAGGATGTTGTAATTAGTAAGTAACGTACTGAACGAATTTACACAAGGAGGCATTCATATGAATTATCCAGTATTAGATCTTAAGGCTACCGGAGAACGAATCAATCAGCTCCGCAAGGACAATAACCTAAGGGTGATTGATGTTGCGGAGTATATGGGCTTCGAATCAACGCAGGCCGTTTACAAGTGGCAGCGTGGTGTTTGAGTTATAATAGGACCAAGTTAGATGAAACCCAGTAAAATCAAGGGGTTATGCCTAATTTAGTCCTTATTTTTATACCAATTTAGCGGTAGATAAGGCAGCGCTGTTATATCAAAACCGAAAATCCAAGTCAGTATCACAGATGTCCGCAATCAGTCTGAGAGTGAATCTGTGTGCTTAGATTAGGTACAATTTTATATCAAAACATTTAGTGAGGACTAAATTAGCACTTGAGATGGAATATTCCATCAGCTGGTTTGGTCCTCTTTTTATTTGAGAGGAGTGGTCGAATGGGCAAAGTGTTAATTTGGTTCGTAATCATTATTAGTACAGTGGTTCTCTACTGTCTTATGAAAGTTAAGGCAGAGAGTGATGAACTGTATGAGGAATTAATGAGAAAGCATTTTTATGGCAGGTCTGATGATATTCCTGCATCTGACCAAACTAAGCACTTGAAAGGGTGTGGGTAATTATATGAAATTTTGCAAAACAATAATGCAGACAATACAGAAAAGGAGTGAAAGGAACATGAATAACAAGTTAGAAGTAATCGGCATTGATCATGGCTGGTCAATGATGAAAACAATCTCTCAGGTATTTGTCACAGGTGTTAAGGAGATTACAACAACTCCGGCACTTTTCGGCGATGTACTTGAGTATGAAGGAAAGTTCTATAAGGTTGGAACTGTGAGGCAGGAAGTAAAGGATACCAAGGTCGAAGATGACAGCTTTTATCTTCTCACTCTTGCAGCAGTTGCTAAGGAACTTAAAAGAAGAGGTCTTGCAGAGGCAAAGGTATTCCTTGCTGTAGGACTTCCGCTTACAAGGTTTGGAGCAGAGAAGAATGATTTTATCAAGTACCTGACAAAGAATAAGCGTGTAAGCTTCAAATATGAGAATGAGTCATATCATATTGAAATTGATGATGTGGCAGTATTTCCTCAGTGCTATGCAGCAGTAGTGGACAAGATTCCTGCTATGGCAAAGAAAACACTGATAGTAGATATTGGAAGCTGGACAATCGACATTATGCCGGTAATCAACAAGTCTCCGGATGAATCAAAGTGTGTGACGATTCCCAAAGGTCTTATTACCTGTATGCGTTCTATCAATGAGCAGTGTGTAAGACAGCTTAACGGAGAGGTAGACGAGTCAGAGATACAGAACATCATGCGATATGGCAGGTCAGATATTGATGATGAATACTTTGCCATTATTAAGGCAGAGATAGAGGATTTTGTTGATAAGGTATATAACTCAATCCGTGAGTTTGGGTATAGCTTAAAGACTATCCGTCAAAGGTAGAGCATACTTCATTCTTTACTGATGAGGACGGAGATTTAATCTTACCGGAGGCACTGAAAATCGGTAACTACCGTATTGAGGAAGTGTCTGCACCATTTGGATATGTTGTAAATGATAAGTATGTCAACATCTCTGTTGATACTGACACAGCATTTGAAACAGATGGTGATACAAATGATGCAATCATTACTGTGGAATATTCCGATGCCCCTGCAGTCGGAGAGCTGACTGTAGAAAAGAAGGGAGAGGTACTTGACGGATTCAAGGGAGGACTTCTTGCAAGCTCATATGAGAAAGAGTTTGTTTATAGGGAAGGTTCACTTGCCGGAGCAAAATTCAAAGTTTATGCTGCCGAGGATATTTACACAGCAGACAACCAGAAGGATGCAGACGGAAACCGCATTAAGTATTACAGCGAGGGAGCTTGTGACAACTCTTACAACTGGTAAGGATGGAAAGGCAACAGCTAAGAATCTTCCTCTTGGACAGTACAGAGTTGTGGAAGTGGAAGCTCCATACGGATATGTATTAAATCCGAATGAGCAGAAAGTGACATTCACATATGTGGATGATAAGACACCTGTTATCAAGGAGAGCCTTACTTTCTCAGATGACAGACAGAAGCTTGATATGTCTGTGACTAAGCTTGATGCAGAAGATAACACACCGATTGCAGGTGCAGTATTTGGTCTTTATGCAGACGAGGATATCAAGAATGTTGCTGGCAAGGTAATTATCGAGAAAGGCACACTTCTTGAGAAGGCAACATCTGATGAGAATGGAAAGATTGCTTTTGTTAAGGATTATCCATTTGCAAAATATGTTGCAAGGGAGCTTGTAAAGCCTGCCGGATATGTGACAAATGAGGAAGCAGTAAACTTTGATACAAAATATCAGGGACAGGATGTTAAGGCTGCTGTATATAACAGCGAGTATAAAAACACTCCAACAACCTTTGAGTTTACAAAGACAGATATCACAAGCGGTGCAGAGCTTACAGGTGCAACACTTACTGTACTTGATAAGGATGGAAATGTGGTAGACACATGGACATCTGATGCTAAGGAAGCACATGTGATCAAGAGACTTGTAGTTGGCGAGATTTACACACTTCGTGAGGAATTTGCTCCTTACGGATATCTTAATGCAACAGATATCCAGTTTACAGTAGAGGATACAGGCAAAGTGCAGCATGTAGAGATGAAGGATGAAGTTCCTACAGGTTCCATTGTCATCAATAAGGACGGCGAATTTGTAACAGATACTACTCTTATGAAGGGTTACTGGTACGACTTTATCTTCAATTTCTTCAAGGACAGCCTTGCAGGAGTAACTTTTGATGTATATGCAAAAGAGGATATCGTAAGTGCCGACGGACTTGATACTGTATATCATAAGGCAGGAGACAAGGTGGCAACCATCGTGACAAATGATAAGGGTATCGCAAGAATTGATGACCTTCCACTTGGCAAGTATTATCTTGTTGAGACAAAGACAATTGATGGATTTGTATTAGATGATACACCGATTGAGGCAGACCTTTCTTATATCGACCAGAACACAAAGGTTGTATTTGCAGGAATGGATGTGACAAATGAGCGTCAGAAAGTGCAGATTACTGTAACCAAGACTGATTCAGAGACTAAGGAAGCACTTGAAGGAGCAGTATTCGGCTTATTTGCGAAAGAAGATATCGTGAACAAAGATGGCAAGGTAATCGTAAAAGCTGATACACAGATTGAGAGAACAGTAACAGGCAAGGACGGAAAGGTGCTTGACACACTCACTACTGACAAGAATGGTCATGCAGAGAGCAAGGAGCTTCCTATCTGTACTTACAACGAGGATGGATCATTCAAGGAAGATATCCATTATACAGTAGTTGAGACAAAAGCAGCTGACGGATATATCCTCGATGAGACAGCTCACGATGTAACTCTTCGATACGATGACAATGCACCGGATGTTGTTGTAACAACTCTTAAGCTTATCAATGTACCGACAGAGCCTAAGCTTCCACAGACAGGCGACAATGCAAATCCGCTTCTTTATCTTGGAATTGGTGCACTTGCACTTATTACAGGTGTTGGAGTAGGACTTCGTGGAAGAAAGAAAAAGAATAAACAGTAACAATTAACCTTGCGGGGAATGTAAGCCAGTGACTTATGTTCCCTGCTTTTTTTGATTTGGAGGACAAATAGTGGTAGGAGAAAGAATCAGATATTACAGAAAACGACAAAAAATGACACTCAGGGAACTGGGCGAGAAAAGTGGTTTTGAAAATAGAGGTGATGTAAGAATTGCCCAATACGAAAATGGTTCAAGAGTTCCAAGGACGGGAACGTTGAACAGGATTGCAAAGGCACTTGGCATTCCGCCGGAAGAATTATTCTGTGAGGACTGTAGAAAGTGCATGTTTCTCAAGAATTATTACAGAAAGAAAAGAAAATCTCATACCACTTTTGATATGGGAATCGAAGAAGACAACAGTTACAGAGAACACAAAAATCCCGAGGATGAAGGGATTTTGTATGACAATTTAGATTAAGGAGGAACCGTAATATGATGAATTACGAGATTTTTAAGGAAGTAGTAAAAGAAAAGTTTATGGATTATATGCCTGAGAAGTTCAAAGGAATGGAGCTTGTGGCAGAACCCGTGGAAAAGGTGAATGTGACTCTTGATGGCATCATCTTACGAGAGGAAGGCAGGAATATTTCGCCTACGATTTATATCAATGACATGTATAAGAAGTATCAGGACTGTGGTGATCTTGAGGTGTCACATCATTGACAAATGTACATCGCCATGATATATTTTGAAAAATATATATATTTTTTGTCGGAAGTGTAGAGTTTTTTGTCGGATACTTTTCTAAAATAAATAAGCTATTACATCTTTATGAAGGTGTTTCAGCATTTGGCACAAGGGGTTATCGCAGAAAGACCTATTTTTTGCAATAACTCAAGTAGAAATGAAGTGAATATCGATGATGCAGCAATTGTATAAATTGACATATGTCAAAAATGGGGGGGTAGAAGCCTACTGACCGTGAATGACGCTCAGGAGAGAATGACAAAAGGAGGACTTTATGAATATTATCAAACATAAATATGGCAAACGAACGGTATCTCTGCTGCTTGCGGTAATTTTGGTGCTATGCCCTTTGCAGGTTAGGGCGGCAGATAACAAGCCAACCATCGAAATTGGTGACTACATTCAGATGGGTACTTATGGGGGAGAGCCAATTGTGTGGCGTTGTGTAGCGAAGGATAGCAATGGGCCATTGATGCTTTCGGATAGAGTATTGTGTGATTACATGCCCTATGATGCAAAAACCAACAAAAATGCCGAAACAGGCTCGCACCGGCGCAATAGCTGGAGAGATAATTTTGGTTCTAACCACTGGAGAGACAGCAACATACGTTCTTGGCTCAATTCCAACGCTGAAGCAGGAAAAGTGAAATGGCTTTGCGGAAATCCGCCAACAGAGGATTCTGTCTATCCTAAAACGGCAGCATATGACCAAAAGGAGGGCTTCCTTCGCAGCTTTCGTTCGGATGAGCTGGGAGCGATTCGAACGGTGAAGCAGCGTTCTATCGTTTCCCATCCGGAGTATACGGCAGGTTATATCGACGCAGCCGGTGTTGATCTTCCCTATAACACCACAATTGATACGGTAGCGGATGGGTATGACAGTGCCCATTATGAATATATTTGGGATAGAGTTTTTCTGCTGGATGTTCAGCAGCTCAAAACGGTTAATGATAACCTGAACGGCTACCATATCGCAAAAAACAGAAGCGGTGTAGCATGGAACTATTGGCTGCGTACACCGATTACAACCTGTAACCATGATATGCGATTTGTGACCCCTCAAGGGAATATTTTGCGTGACGCACCCTATAAGGGATATTACGGCGTTCGTCCTGCCTTCTATCTGAATACGGAAAATTACACCGTATCATCCGGCACAGGACAGAGCGCACAGGACCCCTATGTTGTTTCCGCACCGGATGCGCCGGATGACAGCATTGGCATATCCGGCGCTGTGCGAGAGGATGTGAATGGTGACTGGAATGTGAACACGGATGAGTATCTACAGCTGGAGATGAGTACCCTCTACACTGAGGATCCTGCATATGCAAATGTAACCGTACCGGTGTATACAATCCAGAAGCCTCGCAGCGATAAGGAGAACATGGTGATTGTGTACTGCGCCGAGGGCTACACCAAAAGCCAGCAAAAGCAGTTTGTCGAGGATGTAAAAAAGCTGTGGGGGGAGGTATTGCAGATAGAGCCATATCGCAGCATGGCGGATCGCTTTAATGTCTATGCACTCTGCACGGCATCGGTGGATGGCTATGGCGGTACCAGCACATTTTTTGCTGCGACCGCCAAAGGAGGAATTTCTACTAACAAAGGGAACTGGCGCAACCATGTTTTGGAGCGCATCATAGGCCCTGCGTTTATCGAGAAGATTCATGACGCACATATTCCTAATGAAACGCATCCAAACGAAAACACGATGGATCATAATTATAGACAGTATGATTATGTGTATGAAAATATCAACCAATTCGTTGTGTTGGCGAATAGCGGTGAGTATTTCGGTGGCTCTCATGATAATAAACAATATGGTATTCACTATATTGTTGCGTCAGCGAGAAACGCATATTCTGCGTTTACCCAGCGGCATGAACTGGGACACGGTCTGTTCCATCTGGGAGATGAATATAATTATAGCACTGTTCCTGTAGATGAGTGGAATTACACTACATCACTGAATATGACTGCAACAAAAGATCCCACGAAAGTGAAGTGGAAGCAGCTGCTTGGCTTCCGTAATACCTATACCTGCCCACATCTTGACTACTATCCTTATACCTATAATTCCAGCAGGGATTGTCTGATGCGAGAGACCTTTCAGAATGATTTTTGCGATGTGTGCAAGCTACAGGGCATAAAGGTCATGAGTCAGCTCATTACAAATCCCCCTGCGCTTTATGTGGCTGTTCCTGAGGTGAAAAAGTATATCGGCGGTTACAGAAATCCCACAAAAGATCCTTCTGCCTTTGAGGCAGCGAATTCCTCCGCATATGCGAGCTATCAAAATGACAGGAATAGCCGTCTATTAAGCGGCGGCAGTAAAAACAGCTTTGATTATAGCAGCATGAAGGGGCAGCAGGTTGAGCTGCGCACCATTATACAAAATCTTTCGAATACCCAAGCGAAGACTGTGACCCTGCGCCTGTGGGTGGAACATTCCAACGGCGAAAAAGCGGTCACGACAGATGGGGAGCAGGTTTTCACTACGCAGGAGTTTGACATCCCTGTTTGGAAAGAGAAAAGCAAATTCTGGACAAAGGGTGCGTTGGATTACGAGGGCAGCGACTTTAATTCCGGCCTTGTCAACTGCTCTCTGGTTTACACGATTCCGGAGAATGCCATTCTGCAATCCGGCGATACCATCGGCTTTGAGATTGTAGATCATGCGACAGGCGAGGTATTGGCTGATGATGATACGGAGCAGCAGCGCTATGTCAATGTCACCATCCAATATCAGCTGGAGGATGGCACAGATGTTCCAAACACCATGCCGACTACCTTTACTGTTCCGGTAGGCAAAAAGGTTGATTGGCAGCCGCCGCAGGAACTGCACGGCTACACTTTTGTTAAAGCGGAGGGGATGGAAAATGCTGTCCCGAACAGTGGTATGACGATTCGTTATATTTATAAAAGGTCTGAGGAACGCCCCGAGCCGCCGGTGACAAAAAATTATACGGTGCAATACAATTGGGGCTCTGTATTCCCGACAGGCGCAACGCTGCCGCTAAATAGCAGCTCCTATTCGAGTGTGCAACAGGCGAAGGCGGCTGTGGATAAGAAATATACCTCCACAACACGCATTCAGGCACAAAAGGATGGTAAAAACGGCACATGGGCTTTTTCGGGCTGGGATGCCGGCAACCTAAACGGCACAACCGTGGTATTCCGTGGAAGTTGGAGTTTTACGGAGGATACAGCGCCGATAACGCCTCCGAGCGGTACAGCAAGCTACAAGATTACCGCAACGGCAGGTATCGGTGGAACAATCTCTCCCGGTGGCACGACAACGGTATCTGCCGCAGGTCAGCTTACATATACAATCAAGGCGAACGAAGGATATTATATTGCGGACGTAAAGGTGGATGGTTCGGAAGTGACAGCAACCACAAGCTACACCTTTAGTGATGTGAATACTGATCACACCATAGAAGTTACCTTTAAACAGGAAAGCCAGACACCGGATGTGCCGGATGTGATTGCACCAAGCATAACCACACAGCCTGGAAATGCGACAGTGAAGGTAGGTGAGACTGCGTCCTTTACCATAGCAGCAAGCGGTACAGATCTTACCTATCAGTGGCAGATAGACAGAAATGATGGGAAAGGATGGGTAAACATTGACGGTGCAACGGCAACGAGCTATACCACATCCACAGTCAATATAAGCTGCAACGGATTTAAGTATAAGTGTGTTGTTTCAAACAGCGCAGGAAACGTAGAGAGTAATTCCGCAACATTGACCGTACAGGATGCGGGCGGTTCCGATAATCCTGACACACCGAATAACACCTATCAGATTATTGATGGAGCAAACAGTAGTTGGACGCATGACAGTGATGGTAATATCACCATCCGGGGTAACGGAGACTTCTCCAAGTTTACCGGAGTTAAGGTGGACGGAAATTTGATAGACAGGAGCAACTACACTGCAAAGGAAGGCTCTACCATTATCACACTGAAAGCTTCCTACCTGAATACACTTTCGGCAGGAACCAATACAGTTGAAATCCTTTGGACGGATGGTTCTGCAAGCACCACATTTACCATCAAAGCAAATACCTCTGATAACAGTAATAACAACCAGAATGACAATAACAATAGCGATTCCTCTGATGACAAGCCATCGAGTGGAACTGATAAGAAGGATGTGACTGCACCTAAAACCGGGGACAACACACCGAGTGTATGGCTGTTTATACTATTAATTCTTTCCGGAACGGGATTGATTATTACTGTAAAGAAACGCAGAGAAAATTTGAATTCATAGAAACGATAGTTAAAAAATGAAACGAGAAAATAACCATGGAGAAGGCGGGCATGTATGTCCGTCTTTTTTTCAAAGAAAACACAACAGGGAGTGTACGCTGCGGAAGAGATGAAAGAAAAGACACAGACGGAATCAAAGCAGAAGGCGTGTATGGGAATGGAAATGGAAATTTCTTCTCAATCAGGTAAATCCTAAAAATGCAATGCGCTCATTTGGAACATTTGTTTCTAAGATTGATTGGTCGAAGTCAGATTCCTTAAGAGAACTGTTTAGACCATTTGAGCATCTTGGGACAGAAAAGATATATGCTTTATAGACATAAAAAGCAAGATTGAATAGCAACCCTCCCAAAGTTGCGCATTTGCAACCAATGTTTTCTTTACTTTCAGCCACCTGTCGGTATAATTTTGGGTATAAATTGAATTGGAGGTATTTATTTTGATAGGTGACAATATTAAGTTTTACAGAAAAAAGAATCAGCTTACACAGGATGACATTGCTGAGGCATGTAATGTGACAAGACAGGCGGTGTCGAAATGGGAGAACGGTGAGAGCCTTCCGATGGTCGACAATCTGTATGCCTTGAGCAGGTTGTTGCACACATCGGTAGATGACATACTGATAGGCGAGAAAGAGAGGGACGATGAGCCCTCTCTTTCTTTTTCCTTTTATATTTTCTTTGGTTTTCTTGTCCTTCTGAATGTCCATTTTATATCCTCAATTTCCTCGCCTGTGGCAGAAATCGGAGTGTCATTAACCATTACGGAAAGACAGTAAATGGCTGATTTTTTTTAGACATTGACGGAGTGCTCAATTCAAGTAAAATAATAGATAGGAATTTTGATTATCCGGAGCTTGTAATGTCAAAGTAAATGCTATAGAATATTTTTATATCAAATTAAACACAAATGAGGAGATTTAAAGTTATGAAACAGAAATTGAGAAACCTTTCGGCACCGGCAAATATAATATTTGCCATTCTTGCAGTCTTTCTTTTCATTGCACCCTTGCAGTGGAGCGGAAAAGTTTTGGGCCTGATTCCCGGCATGGAAAAGGCGGATGACTATCTGCTGCAAGCTATTGTGGAGACCGTTGTTTTAGTTATTTTTCTGGGCATCACATATTTATTTGGGCTGTGGGATATCTTTAAGGAAAATGCAGCAGGATGGACCAGAAGCTTTTACACAGGCGGTTTTTTCATAGTGTATTGCTTGTATGCTGTTGTTTCAGGCATTTATTTGTGTTTTTTGAGTGAGCATGGTGACGTGAAGGCATTTTACAACATCATCTTTTTCTTTATTGCGGTCTGCCTTGTAGGGCTCGTTGAGGAGCTGGTGTTCAGAGGAGTGGTGTTTAATCTGCTGCTGAGAGCTTTTCCAAAGACGAAAGGTGGAATCACAGGAGCCGTAGTTTTGGGAGGCGTACTGTTTGGATTGATGCATTTTTCCAATATGGGCGCAGGGGTTAAGTTCAGCAGTTGTCTGATACAGGTTATTTCAGCAGGTCTCATGGGTGTGCTGTTTTGCATGATATACGCGTCTACACGCAATTTCTGGATGCTTGCCATTTTCCATACTGTTGTAGATATGGGAGGGCTTTTATCATCGGGAATATTTGAGGGAGGCGGAGTGGCCGACAGGATTAATGAGTTTTCGGCAATGAACTGTATTGCATTTGTCGTGCTCGGTATTCCTATGCTTGTTATGCTGCGTAAGTCAAGGCGTATCCGTCTTGAGATGCTTTACAACAATGTGACCATCATAGATGACGAGAGGGAGGGCGCTAAGCTGGCAGTGGTTTCACTGGTGCTTGGTATTTGCAGTATTATTTTCTCGTTTTTTGGATATCTGATGGGACTTGGAATTGTCGGCATGCTTGCTTCCAAAATGTCAAAAAAGGCAAAGCAGTATAACAATGCAATAGCAACTGCCGGTATGATTACATCGATAATAGGCTTTGTGCTGTCGGTCATCTGCACGATTGGTATGATGGTGCTGTTTGCAAGCGGCATGTACGACAGGTTTGTTAATATGA
>ENA-OXFQ01000407-OXFQ01000407.1-human-gut-metagenome-genome-assembly--contig:-NODE-407-length-10960-cov-6.58845_pt1 | contig 10960 bp, 6 predicted proteins | sample MGYA00249836_ERZ652266 | MGnify/ENA primary metagenome ERZ652266 (study PRJEB26925, sample SAMN05826735) | human gut metagenome | biome: ENVO:2100002; feature: ENVO:00000062; material: ENVO:00002003...
TTCGTATGCGCTGCCCTCAAAAACATTCCGCTCCGCAAAGGCGCGGTTTATAGTATTTAATACATTCTTTTTGTCCGCCGACCACAAAGGAGACACCAAAAGTCTCTTCGGCGCGTCTCCGGTGAGGCGGTGAATTACCGTTTGCGGCGGCAAAATCGGCAAAATTTCGCACAAAATATCGACGTATTCGTCTAAGGTCAGCGTTTTAAATTCTTTTTCGAGATACATTTTTTCAAGTGCGGTTCCCCGAAGCACGTGCAAAAGCTGTAATTTTATACCGTCGGAATGAACCTCAGCTATATGGCGCGCCGTATTTTTCATATCCTCGGTCGTTTCATGCGGCAAGCCTATTATCATATGCGTCACAACATTCACTCCGATGCTTTTAAGCTTATATACGGCTTCGTCATAAACACACAGCGGATAGCCCCTTCGTATAAGTTTTCCCGTTGCCTCATTCGAGGTCTGAAGCCCAAGCTCGACGAAGACAGGCTTTATTTTGTTCAGTTCGTCCAAAAGACCGATTATATCCGGCGGCAGGCAATCGGGTCTTGTGCCTATTGACAGAGCCGCTATGCGTTCGTCCTCGACAGCCGTACAAAACAGCTTTTCGAGATACGGACGCGGCGCATAGGTGTTTGTGTAGCTTTGAAAATAGGCTATAAATTTCTTTGCTTTAGTCTTGCCGCTTATACGGGATATAGCATCGGTGATTTGTGTCTCTATATTGCCGGTATATCTTTCCGCGAAGTCTCCGCTGCCGCCCTCGCTGCAAAATATACAGCCGCCTGTTCCTTTTGTCCCGTCGCGGTTCGGACATGTCATACCGCCGTCAAGGGCTAATTTATACACCTTTTCGCCGAAGGTATCCTTAAGATAATCGTTTAACGAACGGTAGCGTCTCATTTTTCTTCCTGCGGCAATGATTCGTAATAAATATCATTTGAAATCAGCGTATCAATATTTTTGAGAGACGAATTATATGCCGCGCGAATCTTTGAAACGGCAGCCGGCACGCTGACTGAATAGATAGGCTCTGCGCCGTGCTCGTAAATTTGCTTTGACGTCTCGTATATGTCATCTGTCCTTCTGAGCCCGGCAAGATAGACGTCTATACCGTTTTTGTGGCACTCGTCGCAAAATTCGGGAAGCCCGAAGGAGCCGCCCGCGCAGGGTGCCGAGCCCGTATGATATGTAACATTAACAACCGCACAGACATTATCATGCTTTATGCGAAGCTCGGAATAGTCAAGCCCCGGATATGATTTTAAGAGCACCACTCTTCCGGACAGCTCGAACTCTCCGTCCGTTATACCGGAAAGAGGCTTTGAAAGCTCCTCCTGAGACGGCAGACGCGAATCATTTGAGAATATAATTTTACCGTCCTTGAATTCTGCCAAAACGGCATCTCCGAGCGAATGGAAATCGTCGTGAAGGAAGTCGGCTTCGGTGAGCCTTGTAGCAAGGTGAATATATGTTTTGCCGTCGCTGTTTTCGTATGGGACAAAGAACCCCCTACCGCCGGCTTTAAGATATTCCACGGCGGCACGGAAATTTACAAACGCGTTGCTCTTCGGGTGCTTAAGAGGATAATTCGCTCCGACAAATCCCACGGGAATAGGGAGACTGCGGCACACCATTGCCGCAAGCGACGACGTATATGCGAGCGTATCGGTTCCGTGCAGAACGATTACGCCGTCATATTTTTCGGTATCAACCGCAAGCAACCTGTTTATAAGCTTTTCGTAAAAAGGCTCGGTGACATTTTCGGAAAGAATATCCGAAACGCTCTCACAGTCAAATTCCGCCACGTCCTGAAACGAGGACTCATAGAGCAGTACAAGCAGTGCCGTTGCGTTTTTGTCGGGTGACATAACCCCGTCCTTTGTCGCAGAGCCTATTGTTCCGCCTGTTGACAACACAAGTATTTTCATATTTTTACACCTTCGTTTAGCTTCTGTATTTCTCTTTTGTAATCATCAAAATCCATAAATGAATTTATGAGCTTCAGCATAGAATTAGAGGAGAGATGCTCCGGCAAATCAAGCTGCTTTAAAAGCCTTGCTCTTTTTTCGGCACTGTCTTTGCCGCCGGAAAGGCCGTCAAGAAAAAGGTCGGTCTTAGTAACAAACTGTGTTTTTTTAGGGGATTCGGCATCGACGTCAAACTTAACTCCCGCTTTTTTGAGAGCATCTATTATAACGTCGCTCTTAACGCCCTCGACGCCCAATTTTCCCTCTTTTGACGGTTCGCTCTTGCGTTTTTCCTTTCCGAATATGTCGGGAATATACACGTTTATGAGCTGCTCCTTCGGAACGATTCCGTTTAAAAAAGAACGTATCGTAAAGCCTGCCGAATCGCTGTCCGTCAAAATAAGTATACCCCTTGTTTCCGCTAAGCGGCGTATAAGCTTTTGCTTGTTTTTATCCTTAAATATTCCGAATCCGTCTGTTTCGATTATCAGGGTATCAAGTATATTTGATACCTTTATTTTGTCATATTTGCCCTCAACTATGACGGCTTGCTTTATTTGTATCATTTACTGTTCACTCCGAAGCAGCTCAACAAGCAGCTTTTCGAGAATTATTTTTTCGTCGGTTACTCTGATTTTGAGTTTTCTGTCCGCTTCATTTAACGAATCGAGATTTTTACGCAGAGTCTTTATGCTTATATTGCGGCTGTCGTAAGAGGCGTTGCGAAGCCTGAATTCCCTGCCGCGGTAATTGTAACAGCTTGCGGCAAAATTCGCTTTTTCTCCCGATGACACGGCAACCTTGGCGCGGTACATATCGACGAACGCCATTATCATAGTGCCTAAAATCAGCTCCGGCTTTTCCTTTTCCGCAAACAGCTTATGAAGAACCGAAAACGCCTTTTTGCCGTCGTTTTTCGTTACAGCCCTTGACAGGTCAAACACGCTTGCTTCAAGTGATTTTACGCACACCTCGTCAATGTCCGTTTTTGTTATCTGATCCCCGTTTTTGAAATTACACAGCTTATCGGTCTCGTTTTGCAGAATCGTAAGGTCGTTTCCGCTTGTCTCTATAAGATATGCCGCCGTCTCACGGTCTATATTGCAGCCGCGCTTTGCGGCACCCGACATTATAATTTTTGTAAGTGACGTAACATCGAGCCTGTCAAAGCATATCTCCGCTCCGTATTTTTGAAACTGCGCAATGATACTTTTATATTTTGCGCTGCGCTTTGCATCTACGCTCACCGTGTCTTGTAAAAATATTATCACGGTACTGTCCGGAAGTTCCTTGAGAAACGATTCAAATGCGCTTTTATCCGATGAATATATTGAATCCAAGGGGTAATCCTTAGCTACAACGCAGGCATATCCGCCGAAAGCCGGAAGAGTTTCCGATGCGGCGCGCACTTCTTCAAAGGTACTGCCCTGCGAATAATCGAATCGCTTTAGGTTAAAGCCCTCCATACCCGACGCAACGCATTTTGAGGCTATAAGCTCCGAATAATAATGCTTTAAATAATCCTCTTCTCCGTATATTAAATATGAACGCTCAAATTTTTCTTCTTTCAGCTGCGCTTTGAGCTGTTTTGTGTCAAGACTCGGCATTATGCCATCCTCCGGTATGTCATTTTTCCGTTATGGGACAAGGTAAAAAGCACCGTCCCGTTTTGTGAAGTCAATATAACTTTTTGTGACGGTAAAACCCCTATATCGGTTTTATCGGTTGAAACAAGTATTATATCGGATTTTTCGTATCCCGTAAGCCCGCGGCAAATTAAAAGCCCTGCATCCGAGCCGTCATTGACGTCGCCGAATGATATCTCCGAGAGAGAGTCACCGAATGAAACATAAACTCGGCTGTCCTGTACGGTGATTTTAAGCTTACCGTCGGTAATTTCCGCAGAATTTCCGTTCAAAGAAACAACGGAATCAAAGGAAAAGCCGTCTTTTATGCGGTCGGTTGCCGTAACCGCCGACGATATCCGGTATGTCTCCTTTACGCGTCTCACACCGGAAAGGCTTTTCTCGCTGTCCTCCGGTAAAATGATATAATCTATATTCGAACTTCCCAATGTATTTATTATATCACAAACCGCCGAGCCTGAAAAGTAGTTACCGCCGCAGCCTACGACATAAGTTTTATATTTGTACTTCATAACAACGGCAGATCCGTCGCCCACCGACACGGCAGCAATGCACAGTTTATTGTTTTGTACCGTTGAAACTACGGCTGCGGATAAAAATATCATACAGAAAAGTGTAATGGCAATTCGCTTTACAGCTGTTTTGTTTTTGTATCCGAGCAGCAAAACGACTGCAAAAACAATAAGCGCTGCGGCGATACTGATTCTTGTGAAAATCGAGTCTATCGGTAGCAAAGCGTGGTGAAATTCCGATATTTTAACAGCTGTTTCCGTGAGATATTTCGCCGTAATTCCCGATAGCAAAACAAGCGGTTTTCCTATAATATCAAGCTTTATGAGCATAAAAAGTGCCCCGAGTCCGCCGCTTGTCATACAAACGGAGCCGACGGTAACCATAAGCAGATTTGAAAGCACGGATACTGTTGAGACGGTCGGCAGACTGACGGCAAAGACAGGCAATGATGCTGCCGTTACCGCTAAGCTCACAGCTACGAGAGACGATACGGATTTGTACGCCGTTGTAAAGATGTTTTGCTTTACATTAGCTATCGGTCTGTCGAGTGCCCGTGTCAGCGGCTTTAAGAAGTACATCATACCGAGCGTAGCGGAAAGCGACAGCCACAGGCTTAAAGAGGTACTCATATACGGATTAAATGCAAGCAATAAAATAAGCGAAAGTCCTATTGAATTCAGAGAATCAGCTTCTCGCTTGAACAAATCGGCAGCAAATACGAGGCCTATCATAGTGCCTGCTCTTACAACGGGAGGGTTCATTCCCGTGAGTATTGCGAAGAAAATAATGAACACGATTGACGACGCAGAAGAGATACGGCGCGACACCCGCAGCTTTCGCATAATCATATACAAAAGCGAGGACCACACACTCAGGTGAAGCCCCGAAACGGCAAGCAAATGCGAAACACCGGCTGCCGAGAACGCCGTAGTGATATTTCGTGGAATATTCGACTTGTCACCGTAGCAAAGCCCTGCCACAAGTCCGCCGTATGTGTTCGGCAGAAGGCGCAGTGTCTCGCTTGTCAATTTTTGACGAAGCAAAAGCAACATAGTGCCGATGCTTTTCTTTTCTCCTCTTTTTATGCTTATATTTTCCGGTGAATGCGCGCCGAGAAACAAAGATTTTGACTTATAGTATTTGAGTATTTCGTCGCTGTCGCCGCCTAAGAGGAATGCTTCTGCCGAAAGGCTGACCTCGTCCGTCACGTCTATACAGAGCGGAGCTTTTGATACCACACGAAATGACAGAGAGCTTTTTTCGCCGTTCACCGCATCCGCTTTCACCACATAATAAAAGCTTCCGTCCTTTTCGTACGGCAAATCCGAGAGGGTGCCGCTGATGATTACTTCTTTGCCGTTTAGCGGCTTTGCTTTGCCTAAATAGTATGCGTTATTTGACATCAGGAGCAAAACGGCAACCGCCGCGCTGAGAGCCGCAAAAGGCAAGGTTTTATCTCGCCTTACCTTTTTAATACACATAAAAACAACAAAAGCGATAAGCGCAGCCAAAAGCACTGCGCTTATCGCTTTATCATTTGAACCGCTCAATACAAGAAGTGTAAAGAGCATTGTAAATCCCGTAACTGCAAGCGGCCGTTTCATAATCAAACGAGTCTTTCGCCGAGATTACCTCCGCTGAGAACGTGGAAATGAAGATGCATCACCGTTTGACCGGCTCCCTCGCCGCAGTTGTTTATAATGCGATAGGATGAGAGGCCGAGTTGCTTTGTAAGAGAGGAAATCACCTCAAAAATGTGCGCAACAACAGCGGAATTTTCGCCTGTTATCTTATCCGCTCCGCTGATATGCTGCTTCGGGACGACGAGAAAATGCGTATCCGACTGCGGATTTATGTCATAAAACGCATAGCACAAATCATCTTCATATACTTTTTTTGACGGAATTTCTCCGGCTATTATTTTGCAGAAAAGGCAATCTTCCATTTTAAACCCTCCGTTTAGGCAAGCATAGCGCCGACTATTTCGGAAGCCTTTTTAAGAGCTTCCGGTATTTTTGAAACGTCTTTGGCACCTGCCATGGCACTGTCGGGTTTTCCGCCGCCTGCACCACCTGCAACGCGTGCCACCTCGCGAACTATATTACCTGCATGAGCTCCGCACTCTATGGCTTTTTTACCGACGCGGCAAGCGAACGACGCTGTGCCTTTTTCGGCATTTTTGCCTGCGAACACGGCAATAATATCATCTCCGCTTTCAAGTGCTTTGTCGCAAAGCGAGCGAAGAGCATCGGCTCCGGCTTCGCCTATATCGGCTGTGACAAGGCGTACACCGCCTATCTGCTTTGCATCTTTCATAAGGTCGGCAGTTTTCGATGCTGCAATCTCTGCCTCCAAAGAAGATATTTCGCGTTCCTTTTCTTTAAGCTCCGCAGAGAGAGCCGCGGCACGGGACGCCAATTCATGATAATTTGTAAGCTTAAGGTTTTTGGCGGTTTCGGCAATAAGCTCATTGCTCTTATCAATGTATTTCATAACATTATTGCCCGTAACTGCCTCTATTCTGCGGACACCCGACGCTACCGATGACTCGGATACTATTTTGAAGAGTCCTATTGATCCCGTATTTTTAACGTGCGTACCACCACAGAACTCGACAGAAAAATCATCTGCCTTTACAACTCTTACGATATCACCGTATTTTTCGCCGAATAATGCCATTGCGCCGAGCTTTTTAGCCTCGTCAATCGGCATTTCGCTTGTAACAACCGGCACGGCCGACATTATTACTTCGTTTACGGTATTTTCAACCTTTCTGAGCTCATCCGCCGAGAGAGCCGAGAAATGAGTAAAGTCAAATCTGACAGCCTCGCTGTTTACAAGCTGGCCTGCCTGCTCAACATGAGTGCCGAGTATTTTACGCAGAGCCGCCTGCAAAAGATGCGCCGCGGTATGGTTACGCATGGTGGCTTCACGTACCGAACGATTGACCTCAGCGTGAACCTTGTCGCCGCACGATACAGTCTCGCCGTCCGAGATGTAGCCGTGGTGAAGAACTACGCCCTCATGTGTTTTAGTGGTGTTTTCAACGGTAAATTCAAATCCGTTGCCCTTGATAACGCCGACGTCGCCGACCTGACCGCCGCTTTCCGCATAGAACGGAGTTTCGGAAAGCACAAGTGTTATATTGTCATCTTCCGTTGCGGCCTGTTTCTTTTCGCCGTCAACTACAACAGCGAGTATCTCGCTGTCGCCCGAAAGTGTTTCATAGCCGACGAACGGGGTTTTATCCATTCCCTTGGTGGCATTGCCCGAGCTCTTCCAAGCCTCTGCGCCTGCGTCCTTGTGAGCCTCACGAGCTTTTTTGCGAGCCTCGGTCATAAGAGCCGTATACTCCTGCTCGTCAACGGTCATACCCTTTTCGTCAAGAATGTCCTTTGTAAGGTCAAGCGGGAAACCGTAAGTATCGGAGAGCTTAAACGCATCGGCACCGCTCATAACCTTACCGTCGGTGGTTTTAACCATTTCCTCGAGCATATTAAGACCCGTATCAATGGTCTTTGCGAAGTTTTCCTCCTCCGCTTTAATAACATTTATGATAAAGTCGTGCTTTTCAAGAAGACTTGGGTAAGCTGTATCGTTCTCTTTAATAACCGTCTCGGCAACCTCGTAAAGGAAGGGTCTGTCAATACCGAGCAATCTGCCGTGGCGTGCTGCGCGGCGCAAAAGACGTCTTAAAACGTAGCCTCTGCCCTCGTTTGACGGCATAACACCGTCGGATATCATCATCGTGGTGCTTCTTACGTGATCTGTTATAACACGAAGAGATATATCCTTTTTCTCATCATCGTGATATTTCACGCCGGCAATTTTCATAATGTGCTTCATTATATTCTGAACCGTATCAACCTCAAAGAGGTTGTCAACGTCCTGCGATATGCAAGCGAGTCTTTCAAGGCCCATACCGGTATCTATATTGGGATGCGCAAGACGCGAGTAATTGTTGTTACCGTCATTTTCGAACTGAGTGAATACGAGGTTCCAAAATTCGATATAACGGTCGCACTCGCAGCCTACCTTGCAATCGGGCTTGCCGCAGCCGTACTTTTCGCCGCGGTCATAATATATTTCCGAGCACGGCCCGCACGGACCCGCTCCGTGCTCCCAGAAGTTATCCTCCTTGCCGAAACGAACCATGTGCGACGGGTCAACGCCTATATCCTTAGTCCATATATCGTAAGCCTCGTCATCATCCTCATAAACGCTGATATAGAGCTTTTCGGGATCCATCTCCAATACCTTGGTGCAAAATTCCCATGCCCACGGAATTACCTCGTGCTTAAAGTAATCGCCGAACGAGAAGTTGCCGAGCATCTCAAAATACGTTCCGTGACGCGCGGTTTTGCCGACATTTTCTATATCGGGCGTTCTTATACACTTTTGGCAAGTTGTTACGCGCTTACGCGGAGGCGTTTCCTCGCCCGTAAACCACTTTTTCATGGGAGCCATACCGGAGTTTATAAGCAAAAGGCTCTTATCGTGCTGCGGTACGAGCGAAAAGCTCGGCAGTCTCAAATGGCCCTTGCTTTCGAAAAAGCTGAGGTATTTTTCTCTTAATTCGTTAAGACCTGTCCATTCCATACTGTAAAAATCTCCTTAACGTGTCGCGGGTCTTATCCGTTTAAGCGAAACGGCTTAAGCCTTACGGCACACTTATCAACATAATAAAAAATTATACATTCAATAGCCGTTCTTGTCAACCTTGACGCGGCTGTGCCGGCTAAAAAATAAGGCTTGTTTTACTGTGTGTTTTCATTTATAATTTAATATATGTGCTATCGAATATTATCATTTGGAGGGTTTTAATTGTTAACTGATATCGAAATAGCAAAACAGGCCGACATTAAGCCTATATCCGACATTGCCGAAAAGCTCGGCATCAGTGCCGACGAGCTTGAATTTTACGGCAAATACAAAGCAAAGCTTCCGCTGTCGCTGCTCAAAAAATATGAAAACAAAGAGGACGGCAAGCTCATACTTGTAACAGCCATAAATCCGACGCCTGCTGGCGAAGGAAAAACCACCGTCACGGTAGGTCTCGGCGAAGCGATGAACCGCATAGGCAAAAAAGCCGTAATAGCCTTGCGTGAGCCGTCTATGGGCCCTGTTTTCGGAATAAAGGGCGGTGCTGCCGGCGGCGGTTACGCTCAGGTAATACCGATGGAGGACATAAATCTTCATTTCACGGGCGATATGCACGCCATAACAGCCGCAAACAATCTTTTGTGCGCGATAATCGACAATCATATTCAGCAGGGAAACGAGCTTCGCATCGACCCGAGAAGGATTCTCTTCAAGCGCTGCCTTGATATGAATGACAGAGCGCTGAGAAACGTTGTAATAGGTCTCGGAGGCAAGGTAAACGGCGTACCGCGTGAGGACGGCTTTATGATAACGGTGGCAAGCGAGATTATGGCTATACTCTGCCTCTCTTCCGGAATCAAAGATTTAAAAGAACGCCTCGGCTCAATACTCACCGCATACACATACGACGGTACTCCCGTATACGCAAGAGATTTGAATGCAGTCGGTTCAATGGCGGCTCTCTTAAAAGACGCAATAAAGCCGAATCTTGTACAAACACTCGAAAACACTCCCGCTTTAATGCACGGCGGACCGTTTGCCAACATAGCGCACGGCTGTAACTCGGTAACCGCCACACGTCTCGCGCTGAAGCTCGGCGACTACTGCATAACCGAGGCTGGCTTCGGAGCAGACCTCGGTGCCGAAAAGTTTCTCGATATCAAGTGCCGCTGTGCAGGCCTCAAGCCCTCCTGCGTTGTAATAGTAGCCACAATCCGTGCGCTGAAATACAACGGCGGCGTACCGAAGGTCGAGCTGTCAAAGGAAAATACCGCCGCTCTGAAAAATGGTATCGTAAACCTTGAAACTCATATTGAAAACATGAGAAAATACGGCTTACCCGTTGTGGTTGCGATAAACCGTTTTGCGACGGATACCGAAGCGGAAATCGAAACGATAGAAGCTTTTTGCAAGGAAAAAGACGTCCCGGTTTCGCTTACGGAGGTATTTGCCCGCGGCGGAGAAGGCGGAAAGGAGCTTGCCAAAAAGGTCGTTAAAACGATTGAGACAAAAGAAGCTCACTTTAAGCCCATATATGACGAAAAGCTTTCGATAAAGGAAAAGCTGAATGTTCTTGCAAAGGAGATTTACCGCGCCGGAGATGTTGTATTCACCTCGAATGCGGAAAAAGCAATTTCCGAAATTGAAAAGCTCGGCAAAGACAAGCTCCCGATTTGTGTTGCGAAAACGCAGTATTCTCTGTCGGACGACCCGCAAAAGCTCGGCAGTCCGAAGGGCTTCACACTCACGGTACGCGATGTCCGCCTGTCGGCAGGCGCCGGATTTATAGTGGCTCTCACAGGAGATATAATGACAATGCCCGGACTCCCGAAGCAGCCTGCGGCGTATAAAATAGACGTTGACGACGACGGGAATGTGTCGGGGCTTTTCTGATAACCCACCAAACCAATCGAAATTCGTATTTATAACAAAAAGACGGCTGTAAGAGCTTCGGTTCTTACGGCCGCTTTTGTTTTTTTGTGCAACAAAAAAAGGTCCGCTTACGCGAACCTTTTTCATCGGTTGAATTATGCCTTAGCTTCCTCTTTTTTGTCAGCGTCCGCGTCATCTTCGCCGTCTTTCTTCTTTTCTTTAAGAAGAACGAATTTCTCCATCGGGAAGAGAACTACCATCTGAACAAAGCCTGCCGCAAGACTCGCAATAGTTCTTGCGAGAGCCTGTAACCAGCCCCATGAGGATCTGCCGATAACGCCGACGAGCCAGCCC
>ENA-OXFQ01000409-OXFQ01000409.1-human-gut-metagenome-genome-assembly--contig:-NODE-409-length-10943-cov-12.0031_pt1 | contig 10943 bp, 7 predicted proteins | sample MGYA00249836_ERZ652266 | MGnify/ENA primary metagenome ERZ652266 (study PRJEB26925, sample SAMN05826735) | human gut metagenome | biome: ENVO:2100002; feature: ENVO:00000062; material: ENVO:00002003...
GTATAAGAGACAGGTTATATATTGTTTATAAATATTCTGAGCCGCCTTGAAAACACAAGAAAAACTGATTTTAAATAATTACGCTTATATCATATTTACGGTTCATATTTGCTGCCGGCCGGGTCGGTTACTGTGTAGTCGCCGCCGGATATGTCGGCTGTAGTTTCAAAGTCTGTGATGTCCTGATTTACGATACCATCGAACAGGTCATATGTGAAGGTGTAGCCCTGTGCCGATACTGCTTTGACATATATTTTGATATTGCTTGCGGCTGTGACAGGGATTAAGTCTTCGATTTTGACTGTGCCTTCGAGGCTATGGAGCTTACCGTCGTCCTCTTTTGAGGCATCAGAGGTATCATTTTCCGTGTCATTCTTTGAGCCATCTTTTTTGGCATCATCCTTCCGACTTAAGGCGGATGTGATGGAGTCTGTGTCTGCAGAGTCTGCACTGTCTGTGCCGTTTTCTGCCAACAGCTGTCGGATATCGTATGTCTTTAGCTCTGTATCTGAGCTTGCAACTACGAGCTGCACACTGTTAAAGTCAAAGTAATCATTTCCCATGACCGCTACATCTACATCTGTGCCAAGCTTTATGCTGCCATTGTCAAAGGTTGGTTTATTGGCAAGTATGCCGGATGCTACATTTTTGAACACTGATGTCACACCTTCAAACTCATCGAGCACCTCTGTGCTTCTCTTATTACCGTCAACAAACAGAAATGTCACATTGCCTGCATAGTCCTCAGACAGTGGAAGGGTGGCCTCACCCGTATACTTGATGCCGTTTAGCTCGAGCGGTATCTCGTTTGTACCGAAAAATACACTGGTTTTTGTATCCTCTGTGTACTCCTTTGGCACCACCGAGACAGAGACTGTGTATGTCATATCGGTAAAATCTGCACTTTTTAAGGAAATATCCCAGTCTGTTATGAGGCTGGCCTCCTCCTCAAGAGTGGACTTGATATCATCCTGCATGGTCTGCACATCAGAAAGTATCACCGATGTGTTGTCTGAGGTGTATGACATCTGTGTCTCGAGCTTTTTTATCCTGTTATTAAGCAATACTGCCCCCGCAATAAGTGCGGCGAGCAGTATTATGGTAATCGCATTGAAAATATTTTTTTTCAAATTCATATTATAGTGTTATTCCTCATCTTCCTCTGCAGCTACAGCTATTCCAAGCTCCTCAAGCTGCTTTGGATCTACAGTTCCGGGTGCCTCTGACATGAGGTCCGAAGCGTCCTTTACCTTAGGGAATGCAATAACCTCCTTGATATTGTCTGTATGCAGCATATGCATGCAGATACGGTCAACACCGAAGGCAAGTCCTGCGTGTGGCGGTACACCATATGAGAATGCATCAAGCAGGAATCCAAACTGCTCATGTGCACGCTCCTTTGTGAAGCCAAGCACCTCAAACATCTTCTCCTGAATGTCATCCTGATGGATACGCACTGAGCCTCCACCGAGCTCTGTACCATTGAGTACGATATCATATGCCTTTGCACGAACTGCGCCCGGATCTGAGTCTATCTTGTCCCAATCCTCCTCCATAGGCATAGTGAATGGATGATGCATTGCCATAAATCTGTTTTCCTCATCAGACCACTCAAGGAGTGGGAACTCTGTTACCCAGAGGAAATTGTACTTGTTCTCATCAATCAGGCCAAGCTCAGCTCCGAGCATGAGACGAAGCGCTCCAAGTACATTCCATACGATTTTATTCTTGTCTGCTGCGAAAAGGAGTAAATCTCCCGGCTTTCCGTTCATCTTTGCAACAAGTGCATCAAGCTCAGCTTCTGTCATAAACTTGGCAAATGATGACTTGTATGTGCCATCCTCATTGATGCACAGATAAGCAAGTCCCTTTGCTCCACAGCCCTTTGCGTGCTCTACAAGCTTGTCAATCTTCTTACGAGGCATCTTTGCCTGTCCCTCTACATTGATACCGCGGACAGAGCCACCGTTTTCAAGAGCTCCTGTGAATACTCCAAAGCCACAGTCCTTTACCACTTCCGAAACATCGCAAAGCTCCATGCCAAAGCGTGTATCAGGCTTGTCAGAACCAAATCTGTCCATAGCCTCCTGCCAAGGCATACGCTTAAACGGAATCTCAACATCCACATTTATGACCTCTTTAAAAAGGTGCTTTAACAGTCTCTCATTTACCTCGATTACATCATCGATATCTACGAATGAAAGCTCCATATCTGCCTGTGTAAACTCAGGCTGTCTGTCTGCACGCAGATCCTCGTCACGGAAGCATCGTGCAATCTGGAAATATCTGTCATAACCTGAAGCCATCAGAAGCTGCTTAAAGAGCTGTGGTGACTGAGGAAGCGCATAAAAATGTCCGTGGTGTATACGGCTTGGCACGAGATAGTCTCTGGCTCCCTCCGGTGTAGACTTGCAAAGGATTGGTGTCTCTATCTCCAAAAAGCCCTCGTTTGCCATAAAGTCACGCATTACGCGAAGCACATTGCTTCTGAGCATGAGATTTCTCTGGATATCAGGGCGGCGAAGATCCAGATAACGGTATTTAAGTCTGATGTCTTCGCTGGTCTTTGAATTCTCCTCAATATGGAATGGAGGTGTCTGTGCCTCTGAAAGCACTCTGATTGATGTAGCGATAACCTCGATATCACCTGTCTTTAAGCTCTCATTGACAGCAGCTGTTCTCTTCTGAACAGTTCCCTCAACTGCGATGACGAACTCACTTCTTAAGGTGCCTGCCTTTTCAAAGCCCTCTGCACCTACATTTTCCTCACCGAATACTATCTGAAGTATTCCGCTTCTGTCTCTTAAATCTACGAAAATGAGACTTCCTAAATTTCTTCTCTTCTGTACCCAGCCCATCACGGTGACCTTCTCACCGATATTGGCATTTGATACCTCTGTACATCTATGGCTTCTATGTAAGCCCTGCATTGATTCTGCCATTTTATACTCCTTATATTTCTACTATATATTTATTCTAATAACTGTTTGGTACCACTGCTACACAGCTAAACTGCTGCTTATCAGATTCCTATCTGTTAAAGAACTCAACAAACTCCTCGTAGCCCTCTTTCATAAGCTGCTCCTTCTGGAATTTCTTGTTCTTGTTCATGCGCACAACAAGCACCTGCTGTCCGTTTGCTCTTGCGTCTTTTGCCTGGTTCATGACATCAACAAGCTTGTCTGCCGGATATTTCTTCTCAACCAGATAAGCCACCTTCTTTGGACTCTCAGGAATCTTGAAGCCGCTCTCCATGAGAAGCAGGATAATTCTCTCAAAACCGATTGAAAAACCACAGGCCGGTACATCATTTCCGGTGAACTTTCCAATCATCTTGTCATATCGTCCGCCACCGCCACAGGCTGCGCCAAGCTCAGGCATTGATATCTCAAAAATAGTTCCTGTGTAGTAACTCATTCCACGAACAAGTGTAGGGTCAAATACGAGCTCAAACTTTGCTCCCTTTGTGGCATTGACAGCCGTAGCTATCTCTGTCATATTTGTAACCACTTCTTCGTCTAAATATTCACCGAGCTTTTCTGAAAGTATATTTACACCCTCAGTGACATCCCTTGTCTGCTCCAAAAGCTTGAACAAATCAAGATATTTGTCAATATTTTCCTGTGGGTAGCCATCCTGTGCAAGCTCACTTGCAACGCCTTCCACTCCTATCTTGTCCATCTTATCGAGTGTGATAAATACGCTGTCGTAGTCCTCCTCAGCGAAACCACTGTAAGCAGCCATTGCCTTTAGGATTCTTCTCTCGTTGATTCTTATCTCAAAGTTCTCGAAGCCGAGTCTTCCGATTGTGGTAGTGGTTGCTGTAATCAGCTCTATCTCTGCCAGATTGCTTGGCTCTCCGAGTATATCTATATCACACTGTGTAAACTGTCTGTAGCGGCCTCTCTGAGGTCTGTCTGCTCTCCACACACTGCCCATCTGAAGTGCCTTAAACGGCGATGGCAGGTTGTTGGCATTGTTTGAATAATATCTTGAAAGTGGCACTGTAAGGTCATAGCGCATTCCAAAGTCTACTACATCCGACTCTTCCTTTGCTGTCTCCAGATTCAGCTTCTCGCCTCTCTTCATTACCTTGAAGATCAGCTTCTCATTTTCTCCGCCCTGCTTGCTTGTGAGATTTGCTATATTCTCCATGCATGGTGTCTCTATCGGTGTAAATCCGAAGCTTCTGTATGTATCCTTGATCACACTTGTCACATAATCACGGATTTCCATCTCTGCAGGTAGTATATCCTTCATGCCGTTGACCGGCTTTTTGCTCAGTGCCATTTGGTTTCCTCCATCTATATTAAAATATTGAATTCATTAGCTATTCTATTATACTTTTCGGTTTTGCAATCGTCAAGGGTTTATGGCAATTATACGGGCTGCAAGCCACGGCACCGCCAGAGCACACGCATATGCTTTGCTTTCGCTACGCTTTGCCGCTAAGATACTGTACGGATTATGCTTTTTACGCTTCTATGCTTGACGAAACCGTCGAAACGCGCCTTCCGTGGCGCGGTTCTCCTTGACTTGCCCTCCATGGCAAGTCATTTCTGTGCTTCATGTGCATAATCCTACAGTATCTAAGCGGCTTCGCTATTCGCTCAATCAAATGCATATGCGTGCGCTCTGGCGGTGCCATGACTTGCAAATGCTAATGCACATCTACTGTGGCGGATTGCAAATTCCGCACGGTGACAAGCCCATGGATTTTGCTTCATCAAGCGTTACCTCTGTGTCACTCTTTTTCAAGGTGCGACAGCCCGCACGGTGATATTTCTTGCCGGTTGCTGTGATATGAACCATAGTCTCGCTGTTTGAGGAATCTGCAGCGCTATTTTCTGCTGCTGAGCTGTCTGAGCCTGATGATGCACTTCCTGTTGTACTGCCTGAAGAGCCGGATTCTCCTGCCCCGCTTCCAGCGCTGCTCTGCGAGCCTTCATTCTGCGGTGTATCCGTCTGAGCGCTCTGCTGCGGAGTGGTGCCATCCAGCCAGCTGTCACCATTCTCATAGTTTATTCCGACTCCGGGCTGCACATTATAGCAATAGACATTAAAAAATATGCCGCCACCGTTATCCTCAACCGACTTTGCCTCTATGAGAACGCCGTTTGCAACTAGATTGCTACCCGAGAACATCGGAGTCACTCTGTAAAGCACATGATTTCCTGTATTGTTTACATAATCCGCTACCAGATTCTCAAACGGAAGCATGCCCTCCACATTCAGGTATCTCGTACCGGTAATAAGATTCTTCGGATTGGCATTTTCGCCGGCAAGCTGATAGCCAATAAGATGACAGCGATTATATAAATATCTATCCTTTATCACATCATACTTCACCGTATGCCAGCCTGATGGCTTTATCATGCCTATCTTGCCACGCTCCTCAGTCGGCATGATATCCTTGCAGATATTGGCATAAGCCACACCGCATCTGCCAAGTGAATCCAAATCACTGTAATTTTCAAAAGCAGTGGTAATCATATCGCTGTCCGTAAAAAAAGGCTCATTATTGTTGACAGCCACGTATGCCTTGCCATCATATGCAGGAATCGCATCGAGGGAAACGTATGAATTGTTATTTACCAGATCCTCCTGTGGCTTCCCTGCATCCGCCTGTCCTGTACCGTTAGCACCTGAATCAGCTTCCGCCGGGTCACTTCCACTCTGTGCACCATCTGCGTTATCCTTGCTGCCTAAAGCACCGGAAGAATCCTCCCCTGCCACTACAGCTCCTGCGGCATGCCCGGCACCTTCAGTGCCGGATAAATCAGCGGAGGCACAGCCTGTAAAAATTGTAGCAATTGCAAGTAATTCACATAATGTAATTGCAGCTGTTTTCCTTAACTTTAGCCATATGTTCATATAAAATCACTCTTTCTATCAATCGATTGATATTGGATTTTCCCTAATTACAATAAATTAAATGAATACTTAAATTACTAAACCTAATATACTTTTATTTCCTCGCTTCATTTATTATAGCAAACGTTTGTTTGTTTTTCAACCCTTGCTGTAAAGCTATACATTCCCCACTATTTGGACAGTTACTGTTCACACCTAACAGTATGACCAGCGACGCTCTCCTAGGTGGATTACCACCACAGCGTAAGGGCCGTAAGCCCCGCCCGGCGTGGTGCACACGGACTCTCGTGAGAGCGCATAGCGAAGCTGTTTAGATACTGTAGGATTATGCCCATGAAGCACAGAAATCCGCAGCCATGGACGGCTGGGGAAGGCGTTATGCGCCACGGACGGCGCATAAAAGCCGGTTTCGTCGAGCATTGAAAACCCAAAAGCATAATCCGTACAGTATCTTAACAGCGCAGCGTAGCGAAAACGAGAGTCCGTGTGCACCACGACTGGGCGGAGCTTACGGCCCGAACTCAAAAAAGCCACCCCAGGCATAACACCCGGTGTGGCTTTTAATCATGTATTATGAAATTATTTGAATCACCTAATGTGAATCAGCACTGCTATATTGCAGAACAAATCTACTCGCAAAGCTTAGAAAACTCATCCGCAACAAACTGAACCTTGGTTCCGATAATAACCTGAACAGAATTCTTACCAGGCTTCATAACGCCTGCAACACCTGCAGATTTAATCTTCTTGTCATCAACCTGAGTGATATCCTTAACCTCAAGTCTAAGTCTTGTGATGCAGTTATCAATGCTTGCAATATTGTCTTTGCCACCGCAGCCCTCAAGAATAGTCTTTGCAACTGCTGTGTAGTCATTGTTAGTAAGCACTGCCTTCTTCTCTGCCTCGACATCATCGTCCTCTCTACCAGGGGTCTTAAGATCCCATTTCTTGATAGCGAAATAGAATACAATGTAGAATACGATAAAAGCTGCGATTCCAAGAGGAATGATGAGCCATGTCCTTGCTGCAGCCGGAAGTGAAGATGAGAATAATAAATCCATCGCGCCGGCTGAGAATGAGAAGCCTGCTCTAAATCCAAGAGCTACTGTAATCATTGTGAAAATACCATAAAGTAAAGCATAAATCACATAGAGAACAGGAGCAAGGAACATAAATGCAAACTCGAAAGGCTCTGTAACACCACAGATGAATGCACAGATAGCTGCAGAAGCAAGGATACCGATGGCAGCCTTTTTCTTAGCAGGCTTTGCACACTTAACCATGGCAAGTGCTGCACCAGGAATACCAAACATCATACATGGGAAGAAACCTGACATGTACATTCCGAGGCTCCATGAAACATCCTTTGATGTCTCGCCTGCCCAGAAATGAGAGAGGTCTCCAAGTCCGATAGTATCGAACCAGAATACGTTGTTTAATGCGTGGTGTAATCCTGTAGGAATTAACAGACGATTCAGGAATGCATAGATACCTGCGCCGACTACGTCAAAACCAACGATTGCTTTACCGATAGCTACAAGAGCACCGAAAAGTAATGGCCATACAAACAGTAATACTACAGATACAAGGATTGAAACAACACCTGCGATAATTGCTACGCAACGCTTGCCGCTGAAGAATGACAGCCAGTCAGGAAGCTTTGTATCCTTAAATCTGTTGTAACACAAAGAACCAATAACACCGGCTAAGATACCGATAAATGGGTTTGCAATCTTGTCGAATGCAAGTGTCTTTGTAGCGCTGTCAGCGATAGATGGCATGATTTTTGTAACAAAGTCTGTAGACAGGAGTGTTGTCATCATCAGCCATGAAGCTAAAGCTGCAATACCGCCGGTACCGTCGTTCTTTTCCGACATACCGACACCAACGCCGATTACAAAAAGGATGGCCATGTTGTCAATCAAAGCGCCCCCTGCTTTAACTAAAAACAGACCTATTAAATTACGTACACCCTCGATGTCACCACCCTGCATGGTTGCAGGACATAAATAATATCCAATACCCATGAGGATACCACAGATAGGAAGTACTGCTACGGGAAGCATTAAAGCTTTACCCAGTTTTTGAAGAAATTTCATAAATTTCCCCTCCTTTACATTATGTATACTAAACTGGAGATACTCCAATAAAGTTCGTTATTATTATATAATTATATTCAAATCTACGCGAGACTTAAAATCTCATCACCGGCGGATACATTCCCCTCTTTGAGTATCTTTATCTCACTATAATCAGCAGTGTTGCCAATTAAAACCGGAGTAATGACATTAAGATCTGCTGCCTTAATCTGCTCCAGGTCAGCCTCCATCAAAAGGTCACCCTTCTTCACCTGATCACCAACGGAAATATGTGATTTAAAAGGAGCACCCTTTAGTATCACTGTATCCAGACCAATGTGCAAAAGCAACTCGACTCCCTGAGTGGTCGTCATGGTAAAAGCATGCAACGTATCAAATACAGCTGTCACCTCACCATCCGCCGGAGCGTAAAACCTGCCCTCAGAAGGAATCACGGCCACACCGTCTCCCAATATCTTCTCAGAAAAAGTAGGATCCGGAACCTCTGTAATAGGAACCACTCTGCCGTTGCACGGAGAACAGATCACCTTTCCCTTTGACTTATTCTTAAAAAAACCTAACATGATATCTCCTTTCCGTCGATATACACACTCACAATATCCAAATCATCATTGAGAAGCACAAAATCTGCTCTCTTTCCTGCAGAAATGCTGCCTGCTTCATCATAGATGCCAATCTCCTTAGCCGGATTGGCTGTAGCACACATAATAGCCTCCTCAAGCGGAATACCTGCCTGCCTTACTGTGAAACGCATACAATCCATCAGATTGGTTGCCGAGCCTGCAATTGTCCCATCATGGAGTGTAGCAAGCGGACCTCTGACCGTCACTGCCTGTCCACCGAGTGTATACTCGCCATCCTCAAGCCCTGTGGCTCTCATGCTGTCACTTATTAAAATCATGCGCTCAGCCCCAAACATGGCAAATGTCGCCCTGATAACCGACGGATGAATATGCACTCCGTCACAAATGAGCTCTGCATGACACTTTTCTGAATCTCTCACAGCCCCGATAACTCCCGGATTTCTGTGATGAAGCGGTGGCATCGCATTATACAAATGTGTGGCATGGCTTGCACCATGCTCAACAGCCTCTACTGCGGTGTCATAATCAGCCGCTGTGTGTGCTATTGAAACCACAACACTTCCTCTTACCCTGTCTATAAAATCAATCGCCCCCGGCTCCTCCGGAGCAATATCTACAAGCTTTATCAAGCCATGGGCCGCATCCTGAAGCTCACAGAAATAATCATAATCACATCGCATGATATTCTCTGCCGCCTGTGCGCCCTTTTTAGAAGGACTGATAAAAGGTCCCTCCATATTGATACCTACAAGATGTGCACCACCATGATAATTATAATCACCGGCATTTTTCATGACACTCAAAAGCTCATCCCTTTGAATGGTCATAGTAGCCGGACACACGCTCGTCACTCCGATAGAAGCCTCGTATGCTGTAATCACATCAAGCGCCTCTGTGGTGCCGTCACACATATCAGCTCCCTTGCATCCATGAAAATGAATATCCACAAGACCCGGTATCATGATAAGACCTGATGCATCTATAATCTCCTGCTGTGTGCTGTCAGCAGCCGCATCCGTGTCAGCTGTTCTCTCCAAAACACTGTCAAAACGGCCATCCTTAACGACAACATCACCTTGCATAAAGCTGCCATCCTCTGTAAATACCCTTGCATTTTTTATTAACATATACATGTACCTTCTCAACTAAAAAACATCTACAAGCAACTCAGTGCAGCCTCATCCGCTACAAGCGTAACATCATTATGCAGCTGCAATACAGAAGCCGGCACCTGTGGTGTAATCGGTCCAAAGAAAGCCTTGTGCACAATCTCAGCCTTATCCTCACCACTTGCAACAATAAGAATCTTCTTAGCCTGCATGATGGTCTTGATGCCCATTGTATAAGCCTGCTTCGGAACATCATCAGCCGATGCAAAGAAGCGCTTATTGGCCTCAATAGTAGACTCTGTCAGATTCACACAGTGTACCTGCTTGTCAAAAGACTCGCCCGGCTCATTAAAACCGATATGACCATTGTGCCCGATACCAAGAAGCTGTAAATCAACACCGCCAAGAGACTGAATCAGCTCTGTATAGCGCTTGCACTCCTTCTGTGAATCCGGCTCCATGCCGTTTGGCAGGTGAGTATTCTCAACCGGAATATTCACATGATCAAACAAATTCTGATGCATAAAATAATAGTAGCTCTGGTCATTCTCACGGCTTAGTCCCTTGTACTCATCAAGATTCACAGTCATAACCTCAGAGAAGTCCAAATCCCCCTTCTTGAACCACTCAACGAGCTGCTTATACAAGCCGATAGGTGTAGAGCCTGTAGCCAGTCCCAATACACAATTAGGCTTCATAATCACCTGTGCCGATACGATATTTGCAGCCTTTCTGCTCATATCTGCATAATCCTTAGCATGATATATTCTCATGAAAAATCCCCCCAATTCGTAAAATATGCCCAATACTTTCTGCACAACCTTCAAATGTGCTGCTTGATTGCATATATGCATTTTACCCCATATAGTACATTTTGTCCAGTACTTTTTGTCATATTTTGCACATTTTATAAAAAAAATATTAAATTTTAATGCGGTGAAGTGGTAAAATTGCATAAAAATAATCCGTTACACTTATATCTCGTATAGCGGATTACCCTGTAAAATACAATTATTTATAATCTTGAGTGTCCAGCCATAGACCATCATACTGTCATTATTAAGAGAAAATGACAGCATATTTTTATCAGAGAGCAGTGAATTACTTTGTCACATATGTCAGAAAGGCGGTCTTGTCTTCCGTGATTAGCATTGTAAGCAGATAAGCACAAAAGAAACCACCGCAGGAATTTAGCTTAGTTAAAGCGTTAAATTCTGCGGTAGTTTTAATTATGCAGTCTTTTTAATTTCTATATCCATAATACCAATACCAATATA
>ENA-OXFQ01000418-OXFQ01000418.1-human-gut-metagenome-genome-assembly--contig:-NODE-418-length-10751-cov-12.2448_pt1 | contig 10751 bp, 9 predicted proteins | sample MGYA00249836_ERZ652266 | MGnify/ENA primary metagenome ERZ652266 (study PRJEB26925, sample SAMN05826735) | human gut metagenome | biome: ENVO:2100002; feature: ENVO:00000062; material: ENVO:00002003...
TCTACACCTCTCTATTCGTCGGCAGCGTCAGATGTGTATAAGAGACAGATAAATAACTTTCTATTAGAAAAGCAACTATCAACCATTAGTACAACTGTGCCTGACAGGCTTGATTATCTGATGAGGCTCCACAACTTGACCAACATTGCTCTTTCTGAAATCATGTGCTGTGCAGAATCAACTATTTCAGGCTACAGGACAGGCCGTAGAGTGCCTGACATTTTTGTCATTTGCCATTTAAGTACAATTTTTGGTGTCACACCCAATTATTTTCTTGGATTCACAGACGAAATTTGTCCAACTCACAACTGATTATGTGATATATACAATGCCTTCCGGTATCACTTCATAACCATCACAGGCTACTGATGCAAATGTCACATAAAATATATTGAAAAATGAAAGGGGGAAATGTTACAGTCTAAGCCAAAACCGTAACAAAAAACAGCCCGGTGCACATATCACAATGTGTTCCGTGCTGTTTTTTTGTTATTCTGCCACAAGTATTATCGTGGTCCTTGCAGGAACTCTTATGGTGTTGACACCCAAAAGCTCTGTCTTTGCCGTGAAGTCCTCTCCGTCAAAATACTCTGCATTGGTGTTGGTGTCCACATGCCAGTGTTTTCCGTTCGGAAGCACCGGAAGCTGCATTACAAGCGGCTCCCAATATGCATTCATGCAATAGAATACAATATCATCCTCCGTGTCCTCCTCATTTCTTCCGGCATACATGATGCCGATAAGCTTTGTCTTGTAATCCGTTGAGGCATTGAACGGTGTACCGTTGTGCACACTGATTTCCGGGAACTGGCAGGATGAAGGCTTTGTCATCTTTCTGAGTATAGGATGCTCTTTCCTGAACTGAATCATATGACGCACGAAATCATGGATTTCCTTGAATTCCTCAAGCCTGCTCCAGTCGAGCCATGAGATGATATTGTCCTGACAATACGCGTTGTTGTTTCCAAACTGGGTGTTACAGAACTCATCGCCCGCAAAAAACATCGCCGGGCCACGGCTGCACAAAAGCGCTGCAAATGCATTCTTTATAAGGCGCCTTCTAAGTCCGTTTACATTTGGATCGTCTGTCTCGCCCTCTGCGCCACAGTTCCAGCTATGTCCGTTGTTGTCTCCGTCTGTGTTATTCCAGCCGTTTTTCTCATTGTGCTTTTCATTGTATGAGTAAAGGTCATACAGTGTAAAGCCATCATGACAGGTCAGGAAATTGACTGATGCCTTGTGTCCTCTGCTCTCCGGGCTGTAAAGGTCGCGTGAGCCGGTGATACGTGTGATGGCATTTCCCGCCATACCGTCATCGCCCTTTAAAAAGCTTCTCATGTCATCCCTGTATCTGCCGTTCCACTCAGCCCATCTGTTCCATGACGGGAAGCTTCCCACCTGATACAGTCCGCCTGCATCCCAGGCCTCTGCGATGAGCTTCATCTTGCCAAGTACCGGGTCGAATGCCAGCGACTCAAGAATCGGCGGATTGGCCATAGGTGCACCGTTTTGGTCTCTTCCGAGAATGGAAGCCAGGTCAAATCTGAAGCCATCCACTCTGTACTCAATGGCCCAGTGTCTCAGACAGTCTATGATAAAGCTGCGCACAACAGGATGATTACAGTTCATAACGTTTCCACAGCCACTGAAATTGTAGTAGTGTGCATCCGGTGTAAGCATATAGTACACGTTATTGTCTATTCCCTTGAAGGAGAAGCACGGTCCCATCTCATTTCCCTCAGCGGTATGGTTGAACACCACATCAAGAATGACCTCTATGCCATTTTCCTTTAAAGCCTTTATCAGCGATTTCAGCTCGTCTCCCTCGTGGTTGTGCTCCTCGTTGAAGGCATAGCTGGTATTCGGTGCAAAAAATGATACTGTGTTGTAGCCCCAGTAATTGTAAAGCTGCACACCATCGACCACTCTCGCGCTCTCCATCTCATCAAACTCAAAAATCGGCATGAGCTCCACTGCATTTATTCCAAGGTCCTTAAGATACGGAATCTTATCCTTCAAACCGGCAAATGTACCCGGTGCGCTGACTCCAGAGGACTTATCCTTTGTATAGCCCCTCACATGTGTCTCATAAATCACAAGGTCCTCAAAGGGCTGCTCAAGCTGCTTTATGTTGCCCCAGTCAAAGCTGCTTTTTACAACTCTGGCTCTGTACTCAAAATCCTTGCCGCCCTCCGGCTTTTCTCCCCATTTTCGCTGTCCAGTGACCGCTCTGGAATATGGGTCTAAAAGGACATTTTCCTCGTTAAACAGAAGTCCCTTTGCCGGCTCATAAGGCCCGTCAAAAGAAAATGCATACTCAAATTCATCCGGCTTTATATCATAAACAAGCATGGAGTAAATATCTCCTATCCTATATGAATCAGGAAACGGAATCCTCGCATACGGCTTTGGTGCCTGTGGCTTGAACAATAAAAGAGTGCACCTTGTTGCTCCATGGGAATTGATGGTAAAGCTCACTCCGTTCGATGCCACGCACGCTCCGTACATTCTGAAAAAGCCCGGACGTATCTTAAATCCCTCTACCACATCAAGCGGCTGCAGGCCTGTATTTACTACATCCTCATGCTTTTCTTCTTTACTGCGCTCTCTCCACATATACATATTGCTCTTTGCTCCCTTACTATATTTGTATGATGGTACATGCCTTTTGTTGCATGACTGCTTTTTATCTTAATTCGTAAAAAAATGATATTGTAACTATTCAGCCCTTCTTTTTCTCAGTGGTTCTGAATAGTTACCTACTGTTAATTTACATGCAGCTTTCCAAGCCCATCAATTTCTATTTTACTATAATTTTGTGAATATGTGTTCATTAAATTGCATATCTCCTGAGCTTTTTCGCCCGAAGCCACTGTCGGCCTGAAATCATTGTATGAGCTTACGCTGCTTAAGGTGCATGGAATAATCTGAGCATCTATGCCCGGCTGCAATTCACCATTTATCAGAGTAAATGCCTGCTGATAAATCGCCGTGTTCTTGTCTGCCGGATTTTTATTGCCTCCGAAGCAGAAATTTCCAAGACTGTAGCATATCATTTTGCCGTTATAGACCTCCATCCCCTGCAGTACATGAGGGTGGTTTCCGACTACCAGGTCTGCTCCCCAGTCGATGATACGATGTGCTGCCGCCTGCTGATAGTCATTAGGGTAATGGTCACCCTCTATGCCCCAGTGGCAGCATGCGATAACTATCGCCGCTCCCTGTTCACGAAGCTGCGCTATACCGTTTTGGATATATGCCTCTCGGTCACCGTTTTGTGACAAAAGGCTGACCGACACTATTCCAATCCTTGTCCCATCAGCCGTCTCGTAAATACCGGTATGATCATTGAAGCCATACACTATCCCGGCATTGTCGAGCACATTTCTCGTATCGTCCAGTCCAGCCTGACCATAGTCGTATGTGTGATTGTTTCCAAGACTGCAGGCCTCAATGGAGCTGCCCGTCATTATTCCAATGTACTCAGGCTTTCCCTTAAGGTTCCAGCGCTTTTCTACGCGCTCCGTCGCATCCGATAGCACACACTCCAGATTGATGAGTGTCATATCGTCAGCCTCAAAAATATCTCTCACACCGCCAAAAAAGTAGTCCTGTCCCTTTGAGTCATAATAAGAATTAAAGCTTCCGTCATAGCTTTGCTCCTGATTGTTGCCGAGTGTACAGTCTCCTGTAGCCGTAATCACTATGGTTGACATCTGTGGCTGCTGTGTATCCGCTTCTGTTGCATCAGCTTTGGTTGCATCAGACTGTGTACTCTCTGTGCCTTCTGCCGTACTGTCAACGGCATTCTCATCTTCTTTTCCGGTATCCGATGTGTCTTTAACTACATCCACACCATTCCGGTTAGCGGCTTCCTTTATATTATCTCCAATATATTCTTTTCCTATGAGTGCTCCTGCCATAATGATGCATAAAACCAAAAGCACACATAATAGAATTTTTAATCCCTTGTTTTTCATAATTTTTCCTAATATGTAATCTTATACTGTGTTGTATTTGATATGTTATATTATACTTTTATGTTATTATTCCGGCATACCCCGTCATAATAACAGACTTTATTCAAAAAATCATACCCTTAGAATATCAACCGTGTGCGCACTTGCTCCCATCAGGTCTGCTCTCTCACATGTTGAAAGATGATACTGTACAAACATATCAAACTCTTCCTCGTCAAGATCATTCAAAAATGGCCTGATATAATTTGCCGCTCCATCGGCTGCTATTATCTTTTCACGTGTAAGGGCTGCCTGTGCGTTTAATGCCTCTATATCTTCTAATCGGACAAAACTGTACAAATCATTAGCTTTTTCTGTACAATGGAAGCTCTCATCGAGCATTCCGCCCTCTATGCCCTCTTTTATATGCTTCTCCTTTATGGCATAGGTTATCACGCTGTACTCATTCATAATGTATGCCACAAGTATGTAACCGCCCGGTTTTGTCACTCTTTTTGCCTCATTCAATGCGGCAAGCTTTTCCTCTGCCGACTTCAGATGATACATAGGTCCGAATACAAGTGTGAGGTCAAATTCATCGTTTCCAAACTTTTTAAGCTTTGTGGCATTGCCCTGGTATGCCTTTACTTTATCGCTCTTTTGCTTCAGTCTGCCGAGGTTATGCTTAACTAACTCGAGTGCTGTCACATCATAGCCCTCCTCGGCAAGAGGCACTGAATATCTGCCTGTTCCCGCACCGACATCCAGGATTTTAATCTGTGAGCGAAGATCAAGCTGCTTCTCATTCATCAAGCTGCCAAGACAATCGTGTATATACTTCATGGAGGTGATAAACTCTACCCTGCCGTGGCGGCTGTTCAGGCGCTTTTCCTCGTTGAATTTGTTATAGTATTCTTCTAATTCTGTCACGTATATTCCTCCCTGTATTATTCCTCGATATGCTCACGTCCCTGCGCAATGATTGTGCGCACATGTCCGTCTGCAAGTGAATAAAACACTGATTTTCCCTCACGTCTGCTGTTTACGAGCTTGTTTGCCTTTAATATCCTAAGCTGGTGTGATATGGCGGACTGTGTCATGTTGAGCACCTTTGCAAGGTCGCAGACGCATACCTCCGCTTCAAACAACACAAAGAGGATTCTGATTCTGGTGGAGTCGCCAAATACCTTAAAAAGCTCTGCAAGGTCGTAGAGCTCGGTTTCCTCAGGCATTGTATCATTTACTATTTTCAGAAGGTCTTCGTGGATTTCGTTGCAGTCGCAACATTCTATCTGTTCATTTATGTTTTCGCTCATGGTGGTGTCCTTTCTGCGTTATTTTTGCGCTATATTGCGTTATTTTTACTTTATTGGCTATAGGGCGGGTGCTCCGCATAAATTGCATATGCCCTCGCTCAGTATTTCGATATTAAGACTCTGTAGGAATTATGATTTAGGTTTTGGCTATAGGACGCAACCGGCTTTTAGCGCCGTCCGTGGCGCTAACGCCTTGTCCGTGCGTCCATGCACGGACATTGCTGTGTTGTGACATAATTCCAACAGACTCTAAATATCTCCATATTCGCGATGTCACATGCAATTTCTGCAAGCACCCTTTGGTTTTGGCTCATTGAAGGGTATGGACGCATCGTATTGGCGGGAGCGTAACTGCTCAGTGCCTTCACAGTTACGGGGCTGGTCCGGATGCGTGTAAGGGCACTGCAGGAATTTACTTAGCTTTTGTTTATTAGCTATTGCCGTTTAATTGTCTTTTGTTACTGTCACACTTTCGTGTGAACAGTAACTTCTTTATACGCGAAAGACAGAGTGCACCTCTTGGGTGCATTCTGTCCGGTATTTTTTATATAGTGGTTTTATGGCATTTTGATATCTGCTCTTTGATATCTGCTCTTTAGGCTCTATGCATTTAGAGCTTGTGTACGAATAATGCGCGGATTGCATTTAGCACTGCTATCACCATTACTCCTACGTCTGCAAATATTGCGAGCCACATATTGGCTATTCCGACTGCTCCAAGCACGAGGCAGATCAGCTTGATGCCTATTGCGAAGTATGTGTTTTCATATACTATTCGCAGGCATTTGCGCGATATTTTTATTGCTTTTGCTATCTTTAGCGGGTCATCATCCATGAGGACGATATCTGCGGCTTCGATTGCCGCATCTGAGCCCATGGCGCCCATTGCAATTCCGATATCTGCTCTTGAGAGCACCGGTGCATCGTTGATTCCGTCTCCGACGAAGGCGAGCTTTTCTTTACTGCCCTTTCTTGCAAGCAGTTCCTCCACCTTTGCCACCTTATCGCCCGGTAAAAGCTCACTGTATACTTCATCGATTCCCAGCTCCGCTGCTACTGAGTCGGCTACTGTCCTTGAATCGCCTGTAAGCATTATTGTACCTTTTATTCCGGCTTTTTTCAATGCCTTTATTGCTGCCGCTGAGGTTGGTTTTATCTTATCTGAGATAAGGATATAGCCCTCATATCTGCCGTCTATTGCGATATGGACTATGGTGCCGACCTTGTCAGTTTCACTGTAGCTTAAGCCAAGCTTTTTCATAAGCTTGTAGTTTCCTGCCACTACAGATACGCCATCTACCTTTGCGGTGATTCCGTGGCCGCTGATTTCCTCAACGTCTGTCACGCGGGTTCTGTCGATTTCCTTTCCATACGCCTTCTGTAAGCTCCTGCTGATTGGGTGCGATGAGCTGCTCTCTGCAAGTGCTGCGTACTCGAGCACCTTTTCTCTATCGAGCGTATTGTCGTAGACTCCTGCCACCTCGAAAACGCCCTCTGTCATGGTGCCGGTCTTGTCAAATACAACGTATCTGGTCTGTGATAAGGTCTCAAGATAGTTTGAACCCTTTACAAGAACACCCTCGCGGCTGGCTCCGCCGATTCCTGCAAAAAAGCTGAGCGGAATACTGATAACCAGTGCGCACGGACAGCTTATTACGAGGAAGGTAAGTGCCCTGTATATCCAGCTACCCCACTGTGGTGCGGCTGACATGAAAAGTATTCTGACAATCGGTGGCAGTATTGCAAGTGCAAGTGCACTGTAGCAGACTGCCGGAGTGTAATACTTGGCAAATTTTGATATGAAGTTTTCTGATTTTGATTTCTTTGAGCTTGAATTTTCAACGAGGTCAAGTATCTTTGAAACCGTTGATTCGCCAAACTCTTTGGTCGTTTTAATCTTTAAAACACCGGACATATTGATGCATCCGCTGATTATCTCATCACCGCATTTTGCATTCCTCGGCACACTCTCACCTGTAAGCGCACTGGTGTTTAATGTAGATGACCCCTCAACTATCACACCGTCGATAGGAACCTTTTCACCGGGCTGTACCACGATTACCGAGCCGATAGCAACCTCATCAGGGTCAACCTGGGTGAGCTTTCCGTCCACCTCAATATTGGCATAGTCGGGTCTGATGTCCATGAGCTCGCTGATATTCTTACGGCTCTTTCCGACTGCATAGCTCTGAAACAGCTCTCCTATCTGGTAGAAGAGCATAACGGCTATAGCCTCTGTATAGTCACCATTCTCATAAAGTGCAACCGCTATCGCACCTACAGTGGCAACCGCCATCAGGAAGTTTTCATCAAATACCTGCTTGTTTTTGATTCCCTTAAATGCTTTTTTCAGGATATCGTATCCTATAACCAGATAAGGCACCATGTAAAGCAGGAACCTGATAATTCCCTTAACCGGTATGAAATGTAATATAATCATGAGTACCGCTGCGATTATGATACGCGCAAGTACTTTTTTCTGCTTTTTATTCATACGCCATAGCTCCATTCATTATAATCTCTTGATAATCACCCTTACTATAGCGCAGGCATTGAAATAATATCGTTTGTCATTCCTGCGCCCGGCAATTTATAAGAAAATCTCGCAGTCGTCCTCTACCTTTTTACAGTTCTTAAGAACCTCCTGCATAACCGCCTTTGCATCCCGTCCCTCTTCAAACTCAACGCTCATCTTGAGTGTCATGAAATTGACTGTAGCATCCTTTACACCTGCTGTATTCTTTGCGGCATCCTCCATCTTGTTGGCGCAGTTAGCGCAGTCTACATCGATTTTGTAAGTCTTCTTCATAGTGGTGTTCTCCTTATTTTCATGAATTATTTGTTTTACTGTACGTTTTTTATTGAACATATGAATGATTGTTCATATGTTAATTTTATTATAGCACCTTTTGTACTGTTGTCAATACACAATGTGCATCTAAACAAAATTTATTCACATACTCTAATCACATAATTAATCTCATAGTTTATGATTCAGGCTTCATCTGTGATATTTTCTTTCCAGCTGCTTCCCTCTTCTATCCCATTTGCCGTAAGCCATTCATCCTCAACCTCTACATGACGCTGTCTGCCGTTTTCGTCCTCGAGATAAACCACGCATTTTGCTTTTGCGCCATCCGCTCTTTCCTCACAGCCAAAATCAGCCTCATATATGTGTGTTACCGTATACATCTTCACTCTACCTTCTTTCATATGATTTTGCATGACATAAATATATAGAAACTTCCCACATGTACAGGTGGATGTGTCCACTCTAAATATCATGTGGGAAGTTGTTTATCGACTATATTTATGATTAGAGGGGCAAAATACCTTTTGACCCTTTAATCATAATGCTGCTTTAATCGCCGCAAGCAGCTCATCATATGTCTCATATGCAGGAAGCTCAGGGTAGTCCTTCTTGATGGCATCTGTGCTTCTGAAAAGGAAGCCTGCCTTGCTTGCCTGTATCATGCCTAAATCATTGTGGCTGTCACCGCTTGCGATGGTATCGTATCCGATAGACTGCAGTGCCTTTACAGTTGTAAGCTTTGACTGCTCACATCTCATTCTAAAGCCTGTAATCTCGCCATCTTCAGCAACCTCAAGCTCGTTACAAAAGATTGTCGGCCAGCCGAGCTTCTTCATGAGCGGGCCTGCAAACTGTGAAAATGTATCACTGATGATGATTACCTGTGTGATTGAACGAAGCTCATCCAAAAACTCCTTTGCGCCAGGCATCGGATCTATCTTTGCGATTGTCTCCTGGATTTCTTTTAATCCGAGTCCATGCTCCTTTAAAATATTTATTCTATAGTTCATGAGCTTATCATAATCAGGCTCATCTCTTGTTGTCTTCTCAAGCTCAGGAATGCCTGTCTCCTTTGCAAATGCAATCCAGATTTCAGGTACCAATACTCCCTCAAGATCTAAGCATACAATATTCATTTTGATTCCTCCGTGTGTTTTATTCTGTGGATTTCGATGAAACTCAATATACTTGTCATGTAACAATTCGAGCCACCTTGAATAATTACATTTCATTTATAGTTCACCGATTTAATCCAATAAAGTATATCATACAAGACGACTGTCTACAATAGAATTATGTGTGATTTTCAAAGGATTTTTCAGTAAATATTATTACCGTCCATTACGCTCGCTGGCTTTTGCACACGCACCGGCTTCCGCAGAGAAGACACCCTCATCATCTATGATGTTTCCGCTCTCAACATGCTTTTTCAGTATATTGTTAAACGCATAATCCCAAATTTTCTCTGAGCCAAGTGCTGTGCGCTTATTTCTGCCGAGTATCTGCGACAGCTTTACACTGTGCTCACGCCATGAAAGCCCGTCCGATGCATCGTTTAGGAGCATTGGCTGGATATTGTCCATGGTACGGGCAAATCTGGCTTCCGGTGTCTGCTGCGCCTCAAATTCCTCCCACAGCTCTAAAAGCGGCTCGCCCTGTTCCTTTGGCAAGAGTCCGTATATACGCTCCGCCGCCTTCTGCTCACGCTCATGCTGTGTGGCCTTGCCTGCCTCATCATAGGCATATGTGTCTCCTGCATCAATCTCTACTATGTCGTGTATCAAAAGCATTCCTACTGTCTTTAGCACGTCTATCTTCTCATTGGCATACTCGCTCAAGAGCATGGTCATGATAGCCATATGCCAGGCATGCTCCGCATCATTTTCCTTGCGGCTTGCATCAGCTAAATAAGTCTGGCGGAATATCTCCTTTTCCTTGTCGATTTCTCTGATGAAATCAAGCTGTTTTTCTAATCTTTCTTTTTGCTGCATCATTTTACCGGTTCCTTCTTCCTATCCTATCCGATTTTTAAATATGGTCTCAAGTGTTTAATCAATTCATGTACTTTTGTGCCTGGAGCTGAACTTGCAGGAGTTTTTCCTTCATTCATTGCATCCAAGCGTTCAGCATTTGTTATTGCAAAATCCATGAAAGGTTTTAAACTCATAGCCATTCTCCTCCTGCCAGCATATTTGTAAGATATGGATCTGCACCATAACGCCCTTCCAGATATTGTTTATCATAGGCTGCAGTACTATTTACACGTTCATTGTTTTCTCTTCTGATTTCATATAGGGAATATATTTCACTTTCGTGCCTTTCATTTTCTGCCGCAAACCAAATTTCATCCCGTCTGAAAACTGTATTTTTCATTGTTGTCATATCATGGGAAGTAAAAAGTAACTGCGCTCCCTTTTTGTTTACATTCTTATTCTTAAACAATGAAATTACATAACGAAGCAGCTTAGGATGCAATTTTGCATCCAATTCATCAATAATCACCAGCCGACCTTCTTGCAGTGCTAACAAAATCACAGGTAATGCCGCAATCATTTTCTTTGTTCCATCTGACTCATCATTAAAACTTAATTCATAAATCTTTCCCTCTATCATACGCTGCGTATACAGCTGTCTCTTATACACATCTGACGCTGCCGACGAATA
>ENA-OXFQ01000431-OXFQ01000431.1-human-gut-metagenome-genome-assembly--contig:-NODE-431-length-10477-cov-7.06448_pt1 | contig 10477 bp, 10 predicted proteins | sample MGYA00249836_ERZ652266 | MGnify/ENA primary metagenome ERZ652266 (study PRJEB26925, sample SAMN05826735) | human gut metagenome | biome: ENVO:2100002; feature: ENVO:00000062; material: ENVO:00002003...
TCTCCAATAGGGATACGAATAAATCGAGGGTGCCAAATACTTTTTGGACACCCTCAGTTTCAATTCTACCTTAGTTCAATTAAAAGTGTTGAATACTGGCAAGTTACACGATAAATTATCTTTGTTTCAATTCTACCTTAGTTCAATTAAAAGGTAACTCTTCATATTTAGTCTTTAGTTCGCGATATTCGTTTCAATTCTACCTTAGTTCAATTAAAAGCCCGGCTTTCGTAATTAATCTGGCGATTGTTTTTGGTTTCAATTCTACCTTAGTTCAATTAAAAGTTTGACCAATATAATTTTCCTTCAAGGTTTGAATCGTTTCAATTCTACCTTAGTTCAATTAAAAGGGATAACTATTACGACGATCAACTTCCTTTTTAATCAGTTTCAATTCTACCTTAGTTCAATTAAAAGCATATCGCTTCAAACCGATAATCTTCCACATAAAAAGTTTCAATTCTACCTTAGTTCAATTAAAAGCTACTTTGAAGCATCCGAAAACTTCAAAGAAGTACTGTTTCAATTCTACCTTAGTTCAATTAAAAGCATATTGCACTGCGTTCCTACGCCAGAAAGAAAAAGTTTCAATTCTACCTTAGTTCAATTAAAAGGGCAGATCATTTTAATGCTCAGTTTAAATCTTACGTGTTTCAATTCTACCTTAGTTCAATTAAAAGCGGAAATGTTTATAAGATATTATTTCAGATATGCAGAGTTTCAATTCTACCTTAGTTCAATTAAAAGGGCTCATTCACTAAATTTACTACTGTCATATCCTTCGTTTCAATTCTACCTTAGTTCAATTAAAAGTGGCCCATGCCTTGTCCATAATTTGGGCCATATCCTGTTTCAATTCTACCTTAGTTCAATTAAAAGATATAGTCCTAACACCATTAGGGACCATCGATACTAGTTTCAATTCTACCTTAGTTCAATTAAAAGACCGATCTGTCATGAAAGTTATAATGGGGAAATACGGTTTCAATTCTACCTTAGTTCAATTAAAAGCCGAAAAGTTGAGCAGGTTTCCGGAGCAAAGTACGTGTTTCAATTCTACCTTAGTTCAATTAAAAGCCTTGTTGGACAGTAATTGTGTTATTGTGCTATCGGGTTTCAATTCTACCTTAGTTCAATTAAAAGGATTTCATTTGCTGACAGGCAACTACAACGCATCAAGTTTCAATTCTACCTTAGTTCAATTAAAAGCAACCATCCCGGCAAGCAAACCGTTTGCCGCTATCAGTTTCAATTCTACCTTAGTTCAATTAAAAGTCTACCATTTTGTTGATAGTCCTTCTCCCAGCCCGGTTTCAATTCTACCTTAGTTCAATTAAAAGATTTATGGACTAACTTATGGCATTTTCTCGTCAAAAGTTTCAATTCTACCTTAGTTCAATTAAAAGTCTTGCATTTTTTGAATGCCGGCCATCACACTACCTTGTTTCAATTCTACCTTAGTTCAATTAAAAGCTTTCTTTGTTTAACAGCTTTAAATTCATCAACAAAGTTTCAATTCTACCTTAGTTCAATTAAAAGAAAATCCGAAAGAATCTGATTCAGCTTCGCGACCTTAGTTTCAATTCTACCTTAGTTCAATTAAAAGTATCTATTCTTTCAATGTCTACTTGCCTAAATCTTTGTTTCAATTCTACCTTAGTTCAATTAAAAGCATAGTGCAGTTTGTTCTGCACGATCTTAAAAAATTGTTTCAATTCTACCTTAGTTCAATTAAAAGCAAAGTTCAACCCGGTCAAATCCCCCGTCTGAAACTGTTTCAATTCTACCTTAGTTCAATTAAAAGCTGAATCCTGCTGCCATGTCGGAGGGTTCCCATACAGTTTCAATTCTACCTTAGTTCAATTAAAAGCAGGCTGTGTACGGGTAAACAATTGGTGACGAATATGTTTCAATTCTACCTTAGTTCAATTAAAAGAATGGTGCCTTCGGCAGTAGTTTAATACGTCTTCTTGTTTCAATTCTACCTTAGTTCAATTAAAAGAGATAAACCAAGCCATCGCCAAGCACAACCAAGCGTGTTTCAATTCTACCTTAGTTCAATTAAAAGCCGCCCAATTTTTATGCAGTAGTACTTCATTTATCCGTTTCAATTCTACCTTAGTTCAATTAAAAGAGCTTTTATCAAGCTGACCCGCCCCGATCGTTCCTTGTTTCAATTCTACCTTAGTTCAATTAAAAGAAGCATCCATCCTTTTCAAAAAAGGAATCAAACAAAAGTTTCAATTCTACCTTAGTTCAATTAAAAGTCCATACCCTTGTGGATATGTCAAATTTATCTTTATGTTTCAATTCTACCTTAGTTCAATTAAAAGGGAACAGGGTGCGGAACCTGTATAAAAATATGTCGGTTTCAATTCTACCTTAGTTCAATTAAAAGAAATTACGATGGACTTGCTTTCAGGATATTTTACACGTTTCAATTCTACCTTAGTTCAATTAAAAGTGCTCCTAATTTTGGAATACCAAAATGGTCAACACAGTTTCAATTCTACCTTAGTTCAATTAAAAGCTAAACTGGGAATGAGGTGTTCCATTCCTGAGAATAAGTTTCAATTCTACCTTAGTTCAATTAAAAGAAGCACGCTTGGCATTAGGCACAGCATCAAAATTGCGTTTCAATTCTACCTTAGTTCAATTAAAAGTGAGAGAGTGGAAGAGGCTAAACAAGAGGCAATTGAGTTTCAATTCTACCTTAGTTCAATTAAAAGTATTTTTATCCGGTTTGTGGGTACTCATTCAGAGTAGTTTCAATTCTACCTTAGTTCAATTAAAAGGGACACCTCGATAATTGCTTCGTCGCCTCTTAGTGTGTTTCAATTCTACCTTAGTTCAATTAAAAGTTTAACAGCACTCTCGTACTGCAATAGTTTTTATGGTTTCAATTCTACCTTAGTTCAATTAAAAGCTACAATCTGAGAGCTTTTTACAAATCTCATTTCTTGGTTTCAATTCTACCTTAGTTCAATTAAAAGTCAAGGAAGCCGTTGCCGAAACTTACGGGGAATATAGTTTCAATTCTACCTTAGTTCAATTAAAAGTGGCCCATATTCTGGCCCATGCCTTGTCCAGAATTTGTTTCAATTCTACCTTAGTTCAATTAAAAGTTGGGTTTGATGACATTAAAAAAGTATTTGAGGGAAGTTTCAATTCTACCTTAGTTCAATTAAAAGAGCAAGGATTATTTGTTTTGATGCTAAAACATTAGGGTTTCAATTCTACCTTAGTTCAATTAAAAGAGTTTTATCAGGCTGCGGATATTTGTTTTGAAATCCGTTTCAATTCTACCTTAGTTCAATTAAAAGATTGCATCCATGATGTGGTTAAATTTATCTACAGGCGTTTCAATTCTACCTTAGTTCAATTAAAAGAATACAGATTTATAAAGCTTGTAATATATTAAACAAGTTTCAATTCTACCTTAGTTCAATTAAAAGTGTTAGTTCCATGTGCTACTACAATCGTTTTAAACGTTTCAATTCTACCTTAGTTCAATTAAAAGTGTCTATTTCTTTGGAGCTTATTTCCTCTGGTATGAGTTTCAATTCTACCTTAGTTCAATTAAAAGTATAAGGCGTTAAGAGAACAACTAGAGGCTATAAAGTTTCAATTCTACCTTAGTTCAATTAAAAGCTTTACCGGAGAGCCGGACATAATACCGCCTAATATGTTTCAATTCTACCTTAGTTCAATTAAAAGTATGCCAAGAACTTGATTAAACTCGTTTTTACTATAGTTTCAATTCTACCTTAGTTCAATTAAAAGCCGATTCTTTCATCTCTGGTCACATTCGGTATGTTAAGTTTCAATTCTACCTTAGTTCAATTAAAAGCCGTTAAAAACGCCAACAAATATACTTCAAAATCAATGATTTATCATCCATTTATTCTCATTTTTTACAAACATTTGCAGTCGACCTTCAATTCTTAAATTTACCCTGACCTTCGACAACAACTTTTAAATTATTCATTTTCAACATGTCAAAGAACTATTATTCCATTTCTATTGTAATTACTCTCTCAACCCCCAATCATTTTTTTAAGGTCGACGCTATAAAAAATTAGAAACGCTGGCTTTTTCATCTCCTATAATCTCTTTTTCCAGCCATTTTTCGTCCCGGCTTTTAAAGAAAATCAAACTATCCTTTTCATCCATAAGATTCCGGGCTTCCGATGTTAATTGCTTCAACTGTACTTCTGAAATCTCCCCTTCAAATACACTGTTTTGTATCCATGAAAGGTAACGCCGGCACAATTTCAACATTTTAGCCGTCCGCTTCTGATCGACATCATATACTAAAATGACATACATTACCACCACATTTTCAAAGGTTTATATTCTTCCATCCCCAATAAATGCTTGGTCAGTTTATAACATTCTAATTTAATCAAATGCCTGTAACTGACACTTCTTCCCAACTTCCGGTGTTTTATCGTCTCTTTCGTCCTCTCTTCCCATTCCTGGGCTACTTTTTTCATAGAAGATTGCTTTAGCAGACATCGATTTAAGTGTTGATCGAAATCCGATTCCCTTAACTGTTTACGGTTAAACATGGAGAAAATCAATCGGTCCGCCAATATGGGTTTAAAGATTTCTGCCATATCCAGAGCCAGAGAATAACGCCTTTCCCCCGGCTCATGCAGAAAGCTGATCGTCGGATTCAATTGGGTATGATAAATGGCATCCAGACATAACGAATAACACATACTGTTAGCAAAAGAAATCATCGCATTCACCTCATTGGAAGGTGGCATCTTTGTCCGGTTTCCCATGGAAAAACCATCGATAATCGTATCAAATGCCTCATAATAGGTTTGACGGATATTCCCCTCGATTCCCATCAACATCGGAATATCGGTTGCAGTAGCAATCAATGGAATATAGGCTTCTATCCGTTCAATCTGTTGCCTGGTATCTTTTCCCCGATTCGTATAATATCTCAGATTCTTCAACATGTTAAACGCTGCCCCATCGATAAAACTTCGGGCAATTGCCATCCGTTTTTCCTGCCGGATATGGTGCTTCATCTGGGCAATCTGCATCTTGCCGGATAACAGGTAATCTTTAGGCATAAACGAACCGGTATAATGTTCATAATAATCGAAAAAATGAACCGCCACCTGATGCTTACCCAGAAAATTGTACATCATACTATTGGTATCCAAACTACCGAATACAAAGAGATTATCTACGGTTTCAATAGGAATGTAACGGGGTTGCCCTTCCTGTCCCTCTTCGTCTACCGGAGTAAATTTCAGCGTATTATCCTTCCGGCTCAACCGCCCGGGATTAAATAAATAGTACGTCCTTTTCATAAAACAATTTTAAGTCCATTAAAAAACATTTATTCCCTGTTTCATTCCCCTTCTCCGGAATAACAAAATTCATAATATGAACAGGCTCCGCATTTTCCTTTGGATAAAGCAGGCGGACATGCCTCCTCCCCGATCAGCTGTCGGATCTCCACCTCCATCTGACGCAATATTTCCCGGTCCCCCTCTTCCAACTCCACCCGCATCGTCTCCCTCAGTAAAGGGTATTCCAACATCCCCACCACATCGGCTATTCCTTCCCGTTCAAACAAAAGCAAATAATATTTCACCTGCCAGATATACGCCTCCTCTTTCGATGTAGATTTTTTGATTTCATGAATCACCTTCTCTTTCGGATCATAAAAATCAATCACAGAACCACCGATTCTCACTTCTTCATATCTGGCTGCCCGGTTCGGATACGAAGTCTCATGTACCAGCTTTCCTTCCGTGACTACATCCGAGGTATGTTCCATCCGGATACCATTGGCATGTAACCACGTTTCCCGTTTACACACCTGATAAAGATTAATCAAAGTTCCTGTCACATTTATCATATAAAAGTTATATCTTTCAATGCTCTGTTATTCAATCCCATTTTATAGTCGTACAATTTTCCGTTCACCCCCTCATCTTCCCAATGGGATAAATAAAAATACCCCAACTTTTCTTCCCCCGTCCCCCCTTTCAACTCCTGCAATTCTTTCGAATAACCAACCAAAGAAAAAGTAAAACACGACAATATCCGCTGCATGATTTTAAAACCGACCTTTTCTTCCAGATCAAATTTTGCAGGATGATCACGATATACGAGACGTTCGTACACCTCCCACACTTCCTTTCCATCCAACAGTCCCTCACAAGGCACAACCCCAAAATCTTCCAGAAATTGAAGTTCCCGGTCAGAAAACAGACGCTCTTTAACACCTTCTGTCATCGAATCCACTTCTACCGGCAACGGTATAGGGACAAAAACAGTTTCATTCTGCTGCTCGATTACCTGAAAATTACGATCTACCTGTTGAAAATCCAACCCTTCGACAAATCTCAAAAATCCCGAACGGAAATTCTGCACATAAGTCTGTTCGTTCATCCAATTTATCTTCTCAAAAACCAATTCATACAAACATCCGAAATCTTTTTCACGAAGAATACGTTCATATTCACCGACAGAAATTTGTTCCCGGACCATCTGATATCTTTTATCTTTTCCATACAAGACACTTGCATTATCCAGTCGGAACAAATAGACTTCACAGCCCACTTTACAGGCATTCCGGTTTACCCTCCCGGCCAACTGTTCATCACTGTCGATCAAGGATATATTTTTAAATCCTAAATCCATATCGATATCGACCCCAGCTTCAACAACCTGTGTCGTGATTAGCAATATATTTTTCTTCCGGCTGAGCGGATTTTTCAGCTCATTGATAATTTCCCGCCTCCGGGGTTCCAGAATTGTCCCGGAGAGAAGGAATACCTCGTCAAAAAAGGGCTCCTTTTCTTGTATGAAAGCATAAAATTCCGCGGCAGATTTTTTAGTGATAAACTCTATTATGGTATGAACCGTCCCGTTCTTCCCCGGTTTATCCCGATATTCCACTGATTTCCCAAGAACAAAATCCGCTAAATCGTTCATATCGATCTCTTCCTGGAACAACTCAAACCTGAACTCCACTCTCCCGGCAAAATTTGGATTCTGCATATAAGATTTTGCCTGAGGCAACAAATCCACAAATCCGGTTCTTTCCTTCAAAGGAATTCTCAGTTTACCGATCTTAGGTAAAGTCGCGGACATCAGAATAAAACGAACCTGAAAAAAGCGGGCATAATGTTCAATCAAATAATACATTTTATCCCACAAAAGCGGATTATAGGTCTGCAATTCATCGATAACCACCACCGCATTCGCCAGGCGGTGGAGTAAATAATTCGCTTCCTTCCGGTTTGTTTTCAACATATCGAAGAACTTCACATGCGACATAACGCACACAGGAAAAAGGGCAAACAAACGATCGATATAATCCTGCTTTTTATCCGCATACAGTCCATCCTCTCTTTCCTCCGTTTTTTCATTAAATCCGGCTTTGGAATGTAACTCCGCCAGTTCCGTAGAAGTCAAGCCCAAAGCATTTTTCAGTGTCTGATTTGTCTGGGTAATCAGAGTCGTATAGGGAAATACATAAAATACTTTCTGAATCTCAGGATGGACGGCCATTAATTCAGTCACCGCCAGCATGGATAAATTTGTCTTTCCCCCTCCCGTCGGAGCCTCAATATAAAACAAACGATCATCAGAATGTTCACGAACGGTCCGGATGACTTCCACAGCCATTCCGGTTCGCAGCCGATTCAAGTGATCACCGGATTTTTCCTGCGGATACTCAAAAACAAATTTATCCAATTGTTCATATATCCCCCGGTTATGCTTGTAATTTCGCAGATGCCCGATCATTTCCTCTACCCGGTGACGGTCTTCAAAAATTCCGGCCTCTTTCACCTGTCTCCCAGTCATATATGCATGAGTCGCCAGATAATCGGCAGCCGCCAGAACAGAAGAATTCAATTTAATCAGCGCATACAAAGCAAAAGAAGCTTCCCGTTGCGCATCCGTTTCCTTTCGGATAGCAACAATATGCTCGAATACAGCTTCGACACAAGTAAAATCCCCTTCATATCCCCAAACCGTCAGATAAGTATGCAATTCTTCATATCCCCCGGCAAATGAATTAAAAAACTCCTCCTCATCGGCACATCCCAAACCGCCGCTATGATGCTGCCGGATAACATAGGCAAAGAAAAAAGCATAGACAAACAGCATCTTTTTTTCTTCCTCCGTCAGGCACGGATCTTGCCACACACGGTCCAATTCAAAAGCCAGAAACAGCCAGGCGCTCAAAAACGAATGTCCATAGGCAGGTACCAATATTTCCGTCTTCCGATGTTTAAACAACCGATTCAACATCCTGGAATATTGAAAATTATCGTTTACCTTACCTGTATCATGAAAAACAAACACCGCCATAAACATCCGTTTCAACTCTTCCTGCACATTCTCCGAGTATTTTCCGGCAATCCCCGGAATCAAACGATCGACGACCTTCTCCAAACCGTGCTTGCCGATCAGCCAACAAGCCCTTTCAACCACTTTGGCCGTATGTTCCTGCAAAGATTCGGCAGATTTTCCGGGACAAATATGTGCCAGATAAGAATCATTTTTCAACCTGCCGAACAATAACTCCATCTGGCCCTGAATTATTTCTTTACAGTCTTTCATATTCAAAACAATTGAACAATCTTTCCTTCCTCTTCCAGCTGATACAAATTTACCATCTGCGTGGCAGCCTGTAAGGTCCAATCCGTAAAAGCGAAGTCGGCCAATTCATATTGCATCAGAACCGGATGAAAACCAACAGGCAAACGTTCGAAATACACAAAACTACCTCGATTCACTATGCCTTTCAGCGAAAACGAAAAACTGGCCTTTACCTGCTGTCCTTTCAATACTCCTTCTTTGATAAACAAGGATGAAACCCGAAAATCAGTTTCCGGTACAAAAGTTTTAAAAGCATATTCCCGGAACGAATCTCCGAACCAGGCCGGATATTCATTTTTACCCAAATAGGGAATATACTCGGCCCATCCTTCCCGGATATACTCGTACAACTTCCGGTGATCCGGATGCTCTTCCGACAACAAAAGATAGCAGCGATAGGCCGGACGAATCAGCATACTCTCTTCAACCAGCAGGTTACCATCCTGATTAGCATATCCGACCGTATTCGTATACTTGACTATCGTTTTCTGAAAATTCCCTTTCTCATGTCTCCCCTCCAAAGGTTCTATTCCCACCGGGAGGGCAGCCAACCGCTGGTAATATTCCGGCCATTCTCCTTTTTTCCGATAACCCCGCAAACCGATAATAGCCCCCAATATGCCTAACAGGGCGGGCTTATGTAACATATTATAGGTCAGCAACACCCCATCATTGTAATCGGGCTTTTTGAAGAAACCGAAATCAGCCTGTATATCAAATGAAATCAGTCGTTGATTATTCATAACCCGTTCAATTCAAGTTCGACCGTTCCTTCCGGCAGATGAATCACTTTTGTAATTCCCTTATTGTAAAACAATTCAATTTTTGAGATCTCATTTTTGATTTTTTCTTTGGACAATAAGGTACTCACTTTCGCAAAATCAATTTCCCGTTCTGCATTTACCTCTATCAAATCCACGAAAGAGGGTAATACCAGCTTCGACTCTTCTTTCAATTCCACCCACAACAAGGCCTCATTCTCCGTTCCTGCCTTGGAAGAGGAATCATAATATGTCACTCCGCAACGTAAAGCTTCTTTCAATTTGGCAATATCCTCCCCCGTTAATCTTCCATTATCGACAAATTCAGTCAGTTCGTCTAAATTACCGGGATTGACTGAAAAATGATGTACGTAATGGCCTTCCTGTAATTTAAATTGGGTTCCTAAAGTCGTTTGCATCGAATCCGTACTATTATCATTGGAGTTCCGGAAAGGCGAAGCAATCTGCTCTGAATAGATAATCCCTTCCACATATCGGTTCACCCCATGCGTCGGTTGTACAACACCATGAATAGACAAATTGGCCGTTTTACTGGCAAAAGTTCCGCCAAATAACCGTACATCCAGACAGCTCAACAAATTTCCCAGAATCACTTTACGCGCCTTGACCGCCTCTTTCTTATCCGCTTTCGGATAATCGCCGAAGAAACGGGCATAATTCTGGTCTAAATCCCGGGGCTGCATATCTCCATTCAGGCTTTTAAAATAAAATACCTTGTCTTCCGGATAATTTTTATCTATATAATTCCGAACGGTATATTTCAATGCTTTATCTGTTGCATATACCGCCCCATCGGGCAAAGTACGGGGCTGATGTGAAAAGTCCGCATTATAATTGGAATTGACAGATTTGATTACCACACAACCAAACACTCTGTTTTTAAATGTATTACTCATAATGTTTTATTTTAAGTTAGTTTTCTTCATTTGTTTCTTCTGATTTATTAACGCTAAAAAGCAGATTATCCGAAAAAATCCCGGCCAGCATCATGGGCAGGTAGTCCCGCATATTCGCTTGGGTCTGATAGGCCTGTCTCTTATACACATCTG
>ENA-OXFQ01000437-OXFQ01000437.1-human-gut-metagenome-genome-assembly--contig:-NODE-437-length-10363-cov-12.2263_pt1 | contig 10363 bp, 9 predicted proteins | sample MGYA00249836_ERZ652266 | MGnify/ENA primary metagenome ERZ652266 (study PRJEB26925, sample SAMN05826735) | human gut metagenome | biome: ENVO:2100002; feature: ENVO:00000062; material: ENVO:00002003...
CTATTCGTCGGCAGCGTCAGATGTGTATAAGAGACAGCATTTATATTATCCCAGTTTTGGTACTGATTCTCCTCATCATCGGAATATACCACCTTGAAATAATCCGAGAGTTTTGCAAGTGAAGTTATAAGAACTTTCATTTCGTCATCCGAAAGATCGTCCTTTATATGCTCTATCATATGACGGTGAAACTGCTCATGATGATAGTATGCACTCTTTCCCTTGTCGGTGAGTGAGAGCTTTACCACACGCTTATCCTCCTCACTGCGGATACGGTTCACGTATCCCTTGCGGGTGAGACCATCTATTGCCTTTGTCAGCGTGCCCAGAGTGATAGACATAAGCTTGGCTACGGTGCCGGAACGCTTTGGCTCATCGACTCCTATTGCCTCTATTATATGCATATCGTTGATAGAAATATCAGAAAATTCGTCTGTTATCAGACATCTGCCCTCTATCTCTGTCAAGTCCTTGAACAGACACACCAATAATTCATTTAAAGTTTCATCTGCCGTCATAAATACCTCTTTCTATTGCCACTCTATGGCGCAGGCTCCCCATGTAAGTCCTGCTCCAAAGCCTGATAAAATTATTTTTTCCTCATGCTTTATCATACCATCTTTGCGGACTTTATCAAGCAAAATCGGCACACTTGCCGCAGAAATATTTCCACACTGCTGTAAATTGGTCGGAAATTTGTCCATAGGCTGCTTAAGCCTCTTGGCAACCGACTCAATAATACGGATATTGGCCTGATGCAGCACATAGACATCCACATCATCTGCGCTCCAGCCGATTTCATCAAGCAGCTCATTTATAGCCTTTGGCACTGTCTTTACCGCAAACTTGTATACAGCAGGACCGTCCATGGTGACATAGCCACCGAGTGCAGACTGCTTTCCATTGTCGGTAAACGGATTGACTACTGGACGGTTGTCTCCGTCAAGCGCCTCACCGCCTTTTCCGTCAGAACCCTGTACAAAGCCCTTGAAGGCATCGCCCTCGTCTGTCACAACGGCTGCTCCTGCTCCGTCTCCGAAGAGTACACAGGTGCTTCTGTCATTCCAGTCCATTATTTTTGAAAGAACCTCTGCTCCCACTACGACTGCCTTGTGAAATCTGCCGGTCTTAAAATATGCATCCGCTGTGGCAAGCCCGAATAAAAAGCCTGAGCATGCGGCATTTATGTCAAATGCCACTGCACCTTCGGCACCTATCTCAGCCTGAATCTGACATGCGAGCGATGGAACGATTTTGTCTGTGGATACGCTTGCCGCTATTATCAATTCTATCTCACTTCCGTCAATTCCCGCATCCTGCAGCGCACTTTTTACTGCATCACAGGCAAGTGAGGTGGTTGTCTCAGTAGTTGCAATGTGTCTGTTTCTTATTCCTGTACGCGAGCTGATCCACTCGTCAGATGTGTCCATTATGGCTGCCAGGTCATCGTTTGAGACCACTCTCTGTGGCAGGCTGCTTCCTGTTCCAACTATCTTCATAGAATTTCCTTTCCGGGACTAGAACTTGCGGAAACGCTTGTATCTTTCCTCCAAGAGCTGGTCCTTTGTCAATTTGCTTTCTTTTTCCAAGAATTTCTTCATGTTGCCCTTCATGTAGTTTCCGATTGATGAAAGAGCATCCTCGTCGGCTCCGCCAAACTCAGGTATTATATCATCCACGACATCAAGCTCCTTTAAGTCGTGTGCTGTAATCTTCATTACCTCTGCGGCTTCCTTTGCACGCTTTCCGTCCTTCCAGAGGATAGATGCAAAGCCCTCAGGCGAGAGAATTGAGTATGTGGCATTTTCCATCATCCACACTTCATTTCCTACAGAAAGAGCTAAAGCTCCGCCGCTTCCGCCTTCTCCTATCATGAGACAAAGGATTGGCACCTTGATGCCGCTCATCTCATAAAGGTTTCTTGCGATTGCCTCACCCTGTCCGTTTTCCTCTGCTTCCATTCCCGGATAAGCTCCTGATGTATTGACAAAGGTTATGATCGGACGGTTGAATTTCTCTGCCTGCTTCATGAGGCGCAGTGCCTTGCGGTAGCCCTCAGGTGATGGCATACCATAGTTTCTCTTTGCGCAGTCTTCAAGGTCTTTTCCCTTGTGGACACCGATAACTGTGACCGGCTGACCGTCTAAATATGCGATTCCACCTACGATAGCCGGGTCATCGCGGAAATATCTGTCTCCGTGCAGCTCCATAAACTCATCAAAAATATAGTCCATATAGTCAACCGATGCAAGTCTCTTAATCTGTCTTGCGGCGCTGACCTTATCCCATACCTTAAATGGCTTGGCCTTTGCCTCGCGCTCCTTCATAAGCTCTGTCGGCTCGTAATTGTCGTCTGAGTGAAGCGGATCAAAATTGGCATAACCAGTGGTAGGTCTGTGAGCACGTAAAATCTTGTAAAGAGTCTTCTTTAAATCCTCACGCTCAACTATCATATCCACAAAGCCGTGCTCAAGCTGGAACTCTGCCCTCTGGAAGCCCTCAGGCAGCTTCTGTCCGATGGTCTGCTCGATAACACGAGGACCTGCAAAGCCGATAAGTGCCTTTGGCTCTGCAAGAATGATGTCTCCAAGCATTGCAAAGCTGGCTGTCACACCACCTGTTGTAGGATCTGTGAGTACCGGCACATATAAAAGTCCTGCCTCTGAATGACGCTTTGCTGCGGCTGAGGTCTTAGCCATCTGCATCAGCGAAATGATACCCTCCTGCATTCTGGCACCGCCTGAACAGCAGAATAATATAACCGGAAGTCTTTCCTCTGTGGCACGCTCAAATGCGCTTGTGATTTTCTCACCAACCACATGCCCCATGCTTCCCATCATAAACCTTGAATCAATTACACCAAGCACTGTCTCCTCGCCGTAAATCTTAGTCTTACCGATGACAATGCCCTCAGAAAGTCCTGTTTTCTCCTGAGTCTTTGCAATTTTCTCCTCATACTCAGGGAAATTGAGAGGATTTCCTGTTGTAAGCTCTGTAAACCATGGCTCAAATGTTTCCTTGTCGGAAACCATTCTGATTCTGTTTTTAGCACGCACACGGAAATAATAATTACACTCATAGCAGACGTATTTGTGCTGTTTTACAACTGATTTGAGCACAGTCTTGCCACACTTGGGACAAACGATTGTCTCAGGGACATCCTCTTTTGCATCCTGTGCTGCGCCGGCATTTTTGCCATCTGCGGCTGTTTTTGCGCTCTCAGCGTTCTTTGCTAAATTCTCTTCAGCCTCTATATTTTTATCTTTCTTCTTGAATAACTTCATCATGTCTCCTTATGCAATTAACCTATTGCAAATGTAAGCTCCGCCATACAGGCAACCTTGCCGTTTGCCCTGGCAACAGCTTTGCCCACACCGATAGGACCCTTAACCTTTATAATCTCAGTGGTCAGCTCCAGCGTATCTCCCGGAACCACCTTCTGCTTGAACTTGGCATTATTGATGCCTGCAAAATATGCAGTCTTGCCCTTCCACTCATCCTGACAAAGAATGGCAACTGCACCGGTCTGCGCCAAAGCCTCAATAATAAGCACTCCCGGCATCACCGGATTTCCCGGAAAATGTCCCATAAAATGTGGCTCATTCATAGTCACATTCTTCTTAGCCACACACTTTACGCCCGGCTGCAGCTCCTCAACCGTATCAATGAGAAGAAACGGACTGCGGTGCGGCAGAATATCCATAATCTGCTGCGTATTCATAATTGACATATACATCTATCCTTTCTCAATTCGCTCTAAACTATCTACATGCTCCGCGCTCCGCAACGTGGAGCCGGAAAGCACACAGTGTGTTCTGAATGAAAAATATGAACTGTCACGGCGTTCCATCCACTCCAATAGCATGAAGCACTAACACCATATCACAGCCTGTCCGTGCAAAATGCCGTGACTGACTTCATATTTTTTATGAGGAATATACTGTGTGCTCCACCGGTCCTCACAGCCTAAATGCGCGAAGCCCTAAAAAGCAGAAGCAATTTATCTACATGCTTCGCGCTCAACAAAGTGGAGCCGGGAAGCACACAGTGTGTTCTGAATGAAAAATATGAACTGTCACGGCGTTCCATCTGCTCCAATAGCATGAAGCTCTAACACCATATCACAGCCTGTCCGTGCAAAATGCCGTGACTGACTTCATATTTTTTATGAGGAATATACTGTGTGCTCCACCGGACCTCACAGCCTACATTCGCGAAGCCCCTAAATTATTTATAAGCCTTGAGCAGAATACTTGCATTATGTCCACCAAATCCCAGTGAATTGCTCAGTGCATACTCAACAGGCTCCTCATAGCTGTCCTTGCAGTAATTGAGGTCAATCTCCTCATCAGGAGTCTCATAGCCAACAGTCTTATGTATAAATCCATCCTGGATTTCCTTCACACATGTTATAAACTCAACAGCTCCCGCTGCTCCGAGCAGATGTCCTATCATAGACTTTGTTGAATTGATTTTAAGATTTGCAGCCTCATCACCAAACGCAAGCTTGATTGCTCTTGTCTCAAAGAGATCATTGTGATGTGTGCCTGTTCCGTGAGCATTGATGTATTTTACATCTGCCGGTGTGACACCTGCATCGCTCATGGCATTGGTCATGGCTCTTGCTGCGCCTGCGCCATCCTCCTGCGGAGATGTGATATGGTATGCATCCGATGAGCAGCCGTATCCGACTACCTCTGCATAAATCTTTGCACCTCTTGCCTTTGCATGCTCAAGCTCTTCAAGGATAACTACTCCTGCGCCCTCACCCATTACAAAGCCGCTTCTGTTTTTGTCAAACGGAAGTGAGCACTTTGCCGGATCATCTACTGTAGAAAGCGCTGTAAGTGCTGTAAATCCTGCGATTCCGATAGGACATACACTGCCCTCTGTACCACCGGCTACCATCACGTCAGCCTCACCGTACTGGATGCTTCTGTATGCCTCACCGATTGTGTTTGTTCCTGTAGCACAGGCTGTTACATCATTGATACTCTTTCCCTTGAGACCGAACTGGATAGAAACATTTCCTGCTGCCATGTTACAGATCATAAGCGGAACAAGCAGAGGATTGACTCTGTTTGGTCCCTTTTCATAAAGCTTTTGTGTCTCGCGCTCCATAGCCTGAAGACTTCCGATACCTGAACCGATGGCACATCCAACCATGTATGGATCTTCCTTTTCGATGTCAAGTCTGCTGTCATCAATTGCCTGCTTTGCTGCAGCCACAGCGTACTGTGAGAATGGCTCCATTCTCTTTGCAGCCTTTCTGTCCATAAAATCCTGTGGGATAAAGTCCTTAAGCTCTGCTGCAATGTGACATTTATAATCTGTTGTGTCAAATTTTGTGATGTGGTCAAATCCGATTTTTCCGGCCTTTACCGATGTCCAGAAATCGTCCACATTATTTCCGATTGGTGTTACTGCTCCAAGTCCTGTTACAACTACTCTTCTACTCATATTGCCATTCCTCCGTCAACAGACAGCACCTGGCCTGTGATGTAGCCTGCTGCATCTGATGCTAAAAATAATACTGCGTTTGCGATATCCTTTGTGTTTCCCGGTCTGCCAAGCGGAATCTGTGATAAAAGATTCTCCTTTGCCGCATCGGCAAGCACATCTGTCATCTCTGTCTCTACAAAGCCCGGTGCCACTGCGTTTGCTGTGATTCCCCGGCTGGCAAGCTCTCTGGCTACAGCCTTTGTGAGTCCTATAACTCCTGCCTTGCTGGCGCTGTAGTTGGCCTGCCCTGCATTTCCGAGTATGCCGGAAACTGATGAAATATTGATAATTCTTCCTGATTTCTGCTTCAAGAAATAGCGTGACATATGACGGATTGTGTTGAACGCACCCTTAAGGTTTGTGTCGAGCACTGCGTCATAGTCTGCCTCGCTCATCTTCATGATGAGACCGTCTCTTGTGATTCCTGCGTTGTTTACGAGGATATCTATGTGCTTGTACTCCTTGATGAGCGCTGTTATCATATTCTGGCACTCGTCAAAATCAGATACATTGCACTGATAAGAAACTGCATCACCGCCTGCTGCCTTTATCTCTGCAACAACGGCATCTGCCTTTTCCTTTGAACCATTATAATTTACTATTACAAAGGCATGTGCTGCGGCAAGTGTAAGAGCTATCTGTCTTCCAATTCCGCGGCTTGCGCCTGTAACCAGGGCATTTTTACCTGTTAACATACTTTTCAAAATCCTCCAGTTTGTCTATGTTTACGACTTTTACGTCTCTATTTATCTTTCTCATAAATCCGCTGAGTGATCGTCCCGGTCCGATTTCCACGAACTCATCTGCACCGTCTGCGATAAAGCGCTCGATGGTCTGCTGCCAGCGTACTGACGATGAAACCTGCTTTGTCAGATAATCCTTGACATCTGCCGGTGACTTCACATAGTCTGCTGTGACATTTGTGATATATGGCACCTTGATATCGTGGATTTCTACACTCTCAAGTGCATCTGCGAGCTTTTCGCCTGCACCCTTAAGCATTACTGAGTGGAAAGGTCCGCTGACCTTGAGCGGTACGCATCTCTTGGCGCCTGCCTCGCTGCATGCTGCTGCGGCGGCATCTACTGCTGCCTTTTCTCCTGTGATAACAATCTGTCCCGGGCAGTTATAGTTGGCTACCGATACCACTGAATTTGTCTCATCTGCTGTCTTTTTGCAGATATCCTCAATGACCTGCGGATCAAGTCCTAAAACCGCTGTCATGGCTCCACCTGTAGGAACTGCCTCCTGCATGTAGATTCCTCTTTTTCTGACAACTGCAAATACATCTGCCATAGTCATGGCTCCTGATGCGATGAGAGCACCATATTCCCCAAGGCTTAAGCCTGCTGTGACATCAGGTGTGATACCTTTGTCAATGATTGCCTGATATATAGCTGCCTCAACTGCAAGCATACATATCTGTGTGTACTCTGTAATATTCAGCTTGTCATTTTCCTCAAAGCATAATGCCGGAATATCCAAGCCTGTCTGTTCACTGGCAAGGTCAATTACTGCCTTTGCATTTGGCATTGTATCGTAAAACTCCTTACCCATTCCTATGTACTGTGAGCCCTGTCCGGGAAACATAAATACTCTCTTACCCATTTTCGGTTTCTCCTTATTTCTGACAGGATACCGTAAGCCACGCTTTGCAGACGGCCCGGTATCCTTAAATTTGCATGTAAAAGTGAATACTGTCTATTTGTTCAGTCCCACTACATCCTCAATGATTTCTTTGCAGGTTTCCTCTTTCTTTACGAGGCCTGCGCTCTGACCTGCCATGACGCTGCCATATACGGTATCTCCGTCTACAACGGCTTTTCTGAGTGCGCCAAGTGTCATTTTTTCGAGCTCTTCAAATGGAGCTCCTTCCTTTTCCAGCTTGAGGTATTGTCTGGTCATCTTGTTTCTGAGTACTCTGATCGGATGACCTGTGCTCATTCCTGTAACCTCGGAATCTATATCCTTGGCCTTAATGACCTTCTGCTTATAGTTTTCATGTACTATCGATTCTTTTGCGGTGACAAAGCGTGTACCCATCTGGACTGCCTCTGCACCGAGTGCAAATGCTGCATTGAAGCCTCTGTTGTCTGCAATTCCGCCTGCTGCAATAACAGGGATGCTCACTGCATCAACAACCTGTGGCACAAGTGTCATGGTAGTCTGTGCTCCGATATGTCCGCCTGACTCCATTCCCTCGGCGATTACCGCACTTGCCCCGCCTCTCTCCATGAGCTTTGCGAGTGCTACGCTTGCAACTACAGGGATTACGATGACGCCTGCTTCTTTCCACATATCCATGTACTTTGCAGGATTTCCTGCGCCGGTGGTGACTACCTTTACCTTTTCCTCGGCGATGATTTTTGCTATCTCATCGGCCTCCGGATTCATAAGCATGAGGTTGACTCCGAACGGCTTATCTGTCTCCTTCTTTGCAGCGACTATCTGCTCCTTTACCCATGAAGCCGGGGCTCCGCCTGCTCCGATGATGCCAAGTCCGCCTGCATTGGACACAGCGCTGGCAAGCTCATGGGTTGCTACCCATGCCATGCCACCCTGAATGACCGGATATTTGATTCCAAGAAGCTTTGTTATTCTTGTTTCCATGTCTTTTAAGCCTCTACACCTTTGTTCTTAAGATACTCAATGATGTCGTTAACTGTTGCGATTTTCTCTAAATCCTCTGAAGGGATTTCTACTCCGTACTCCTCCTCGAGTGCCATTACAAGCTCGAAAAGATCTAATGAATCTGCCTCAAGATCCTCCTTGAAGTTTGACTCTAATTTGATATCATCCTCGTCGATTCCTAACTGATCTGCTACGATTTCCTTGATTTTCTCCAACATATTTCTGTTCTCCTTTTTCTGTGTTTATTTTCGGTTTTGTGTGCTGGTATATTTGCACTAGTTTGCATGTCAAATATTTTCATTATCAAATCATTTGACAGTGAAAGTATATCACATTTTAAATAGTTGTCAAGTCAAAGTATTTTTATTTTTCATTTTTTATATGGTACGGGAGCAGGTGGGCAGAAAATTACCCATCCAAAACGTCTCCTACCAGCAGCCAAGAGGCTGTAAGAATTGTAAGTCAGGTTTTCTATGCCTGACGCAGCCGGCTTTTACGCGCCGTCCTTAGCGCGGCAACGCCTCGCCCGTGCTTCCATGCACGTGCGCTGCTGTGTACCTATTACAATTCCAACAGCCTCTAAGCAGCTTCGTACAAACTCATTGGATGGGCAATTTTCTGCCCGCCTGCTCCCTTACACTGTGACAATAATATACACTAAAAAACAGACTGTAATTATGAGTGGTCAGCTCAATTTTACAGTCTGCTCTATATTAATCTCTCAAACACCCAACCGGCACAACCCGAACTCCTGACTCCGTGGTATATGCCATGGTTGCATTTGCGCAAATCACAATCAGTGCCGATGGTTCTTTATATACATCACGTGGATGTTTTTCTTTTTCCAATGCTTTCTCATTATATTTTAAGATAATATCCTTGAATCGCAGCAAGGATTTTTCCGCTTCCGGAATCTTGTTCACTCCGGTTTTTATTTCAATAAGCGCATAACGGCCGTCCTCCAACTGATAGACTGCATCTGCTTCTACGCCCATATCATCTGTATAATGCATCACTCTGGCATTGTGCTTTTCAGCAAATACAAGTAAATCTCTAAGCACCATATTTTCAAATACATGCCCAAATAGATCCAAATCGTTGATAAAATAGTCCGGATTAACACCAAGCGCAGCCAATCCTATAGAGGGATCAACAAATATATGCTTTTTGGCAGCTCTGATAGCTGTTTTCGAACGCAAATGCGGTGTCCAGGCATCTATATCCTTTACAACATACAATAGCTCCAGAGCATCTATATATGAAGAAAGCGTTACATCTGTAACATTCTGTGTGGCTTTTACATCTGAAAATATATTCTTGCGTTTTGCTGTAGTAGCCATATTTCTGGCATACGACCAAAGCAGTGTCCTTGCCCATTCCGGATTTCTGTTTACTCCATCAATCGCTGATATGTCTTTCTGATAAATCTGCCTATAATAATCCTTAGCTATTTCAAGCTTTGCACTGTCCTTTGAAAGTGCCATGCATCTCGGCCATCCACCTCTACAGACCGCAAAAAACAAATCCTCAAGCTTTATATCTGTGGTAAGTCCATCAATATCATATGCTTCATCTTCTAATAATTTAAACAACGATATGCTTCCGTTTGATTCTCCTGTCTCAAACAAAGTCATAGGGTACATCGTAACCTCTGTTATTCGTCCTGTACCTGTATGGGGTGTATTAATCTTCTTACTTGATGAGCCTGTCAGATAAAACTCTCCTACACTCTCCGGATTGTCATCGCACGCTTTTCTTATTGTTCCCCATATCTTTGGGGCATCCTGCCACTCGTCAAACAGTATTGGCTTAGGATTCTTTAAAAAGAGCTTAGGTGCAGTTTCTGCTACTGCAAGATACCCCTCTCTCTTGTCTTCATCCTGAAATTCAATAACAGTTTTACATCGTTCTCTTGCTGTTCTTGTCTTTCCACATCCTTTTGGTCCTGTGATGCTCACTGCATTAAATGCCTCTGTTTTTCTATCTATCACATCATCAACAATTCTGCTTATATATTCCATAAATATCTGCTCCCTTCATGGTTATTATACCATTTAATTCACAGATTATACAAGGTTATTTTATGTTTTTCGAATGTTTTGTTTTATATTTTTCTAATGTTTTATTTTATATTTTTCGAGTGTTTTATTTTACTTTTTTCGAATACTAAAAAGAGCAGGACAAGTATTTCTACCTCTGTCTCTTATACACATCTCCGAGCCCACGAGAC
>ENA-OXFQ01000484-OXFQ01000484.1-human-gut-metagenome-genome-assembly--contig:-NODE-484-length-9560-cov-6.88816_pt1 | contig 9560 bp, 7 predicted proteins | sample MGYA00249836_ERZ652266 | MGnify/ENA primary metagenome ERZ652266 (study PRJEB26925, sample SAMN05826735) | human gut metagenome | biome: ENVO:2100002; feature: ENVO:00000062; material: ENVO:00002003...
GAGATTTCTGCCTGTCTCGTGGGCTCGGAGATGTGTATAAGAGACAGGTACGGTGTCCGCTGCGGCAACGCTGCAAAAATCTCGGAAGGATGTATAAATCAATGGCTTACAGAACACACAACTGCAACGAGCTTACCTTTGACGATTTAAACAAAACCGTCAGCCTTGCAGGATGGGTAGACACCATTCGCGATCACGGCGGAGTAGCATTCATCGACCTTCGTGACCAATACGGCGTTACCCAAATAGTAATAAACAACGACGAGCTTTTAGAGGGCGTAAAAAAGGAAAGCGTTATCTCGGTTACGGGAAAAGTCGTAAAGCGCGACGAGGACACCGTTAACAAAAAGATTGCCACGGGCGAGCTTGAGGTGCGTGTAAACGAGGTCGAAATTCTCGGCCCATGCTCCGAAACACTCCCCTTTGACGTTGAGACCTCAACCGACACAAGAGAGGACGTAAGACTGACATACCGTTTCCTCGACCTCAGGAACAAAAAGGTTCACGACAATATTCTGTTCCGCTCCGAGGTAGTAAGCTATCTCCGCAAGAAAATGGAGAGCCTCGGCTTCCCGGAAATAAACACGCCCATACTCACCTGCTCTTCTCCTGAGGGCGCAAGAGACTATATAATCCCCTCAAGAAAGCACGAGGGCAAATTCTATGCTCTGCCGCAGGCTCCGCAGCAGTTTAAGCAGCTGCTTATGGCTTCGGGCTTCGACAAATATTTCCAGATAGCTCCCTGCTTCCGCGACGAGGACGCAAGAGCCGACCGTTCCCCGGGAGAGTTCTATCAGCTTGACTTTGAAATGGCCTTTGCCACACAAGAGGATGTTTTCGCCGTAGCCGAAGAGGTTCTCTATGACACATTCACAAAATTCGGAGGCGGCAAAAAGGTAAGCCCCGCTCCGTTCAGAAAAATACCGTTTGAAGAGGCAATGCTTAAATACGGCACCGATAAGCCGGATCTTCGCAATCCGCTTGAGATTTGCGACCTCACCGAGTTTTTCTCGGACGTTGACTTTAAGCCCTTCAAGGGCAAACCCGTCAGAGGAATCGTAGCTCCCGGCTGCGGCAAAAAGAGCAAGGGCTTCTTTGAAAAGCTCCTCGAATATGCCCTCTCGATAGGCATGAAGGGGCTCGGTTATCTTACCGTGCTTCCGGACGGCTCCTTCAAGGGTCCTATTGACAAATTCCTCGTTCCCGAAAAGAAGGCGGAGCTTAACAGCATGCTTAACCTCAAGACTGACGACACGCTCTTCTTTATAAGCGACAACATCAAGGTTGTAAATCTTCTTGCCGGTCAGATAAGAACGGCCCTCGGCGAGAGACTTGAAATTATCGACAAGGACCGTTTCGATATGTGCTTCATAACAGACTTCCCGATGTATGAAAAGACGGACGAGGGCAAGCTCGACTTCACTCACAATCCGTTTTCAATGCCTCAGGGCGGTATGGACGCTCTCGAAAATCAGGATCCGCTGACAATAAAAGCTTATCAGTACGATATAGTCTGCAACGGTGTTGAGTTGTCCTCGGGCGCGGTCAGAAACCATCGTCCCGACATTATGATAAAAGCATTTGAGCTCGCAGGCTACACAGCCGATGAGGTCGAAAAGCGTTTCGGAGCACTGTTCCGCGCATTCCATTACGGAGCACCGCCTCACGCAGGTATGGCTCCCGGTGTTGACAGAATGATAATGCTCTTAAAGGACGAGGAAAATATCAGAGAGGTCATAGCTTTCCCGATGAATTCAAACGCCCAAGATCTTCTTCTCGGTGCGCCCAATACCGTTTCGGAGCAGCAGCTGCGCGAGGTTCACATAAAGCTTCGCCGCCCCGTGCCCGAAAAATAACCGACAACCGACATACTAATCGAAAGAAAGTGATCTTATGACGATAGACAGAAGCCTTGTAGAATACCTCGAAAAGCTCGGCAGAATACACCTGAGCGAGGAAGAGCGCTCCGCTTCGGAAAAGGATTTGCAGAGCATACTCTCATACATTGACACTCTCAATGAACTTGACACGGACGGTGTTGAGCCGGCTTCCCACTCTTTCCCGGTTGCAAACGTAATGCGTGACGACACAGTTACAAACGGCGCCGATACGGAAAACATTTTGAAAAATGCTCCGCAAAGTCGCGACGGCTGCTTTGTCGTTCATAAAACGGTTGAGTGAGGTAAACTATGAATATTTGCGAAATGACGGCTCTTGAAATATCAAATGCCGTAAAAAACAAAGAAATTTCCGTAAAGGACGCAGTTGACGCATTTTTTGCGGCAATAGACGAATACGACGGAAAATATCACTGCTATAACACCCTCTGCAAAAAAGAGGCTTATGAAAGAGCCGAGGAAGTGCAAAAGGGAATTGACAGCGGTAAATATAACGGCAGGCTCGCAGGCGTACCGATAGGCATTAAAGATAACATCTGCACTAAGGACATTCTTACAACCTGCTCCTCCAAGATACTCGAAAACTTCATTCCCACATACAATGCAACGGTTGTAAACCGTCTGAATGACGAGGGAATGGTAATAATAGGCAAGCTCAATATGGACGAATTTGCCATGGGCAGCACAACCGAAACCTCGGCAACGGGAGTCACACATAACCCGTGGGACACAGACAAGGTTCCCGGCGGAAGCTCGGGCGGTGCGGCAGCCGCGGTGGCAGCAAGACTCTCTCCCGTGGCTCTCGGCTCCGACACCGGCGGCTCTATCCGTCAGCCCTGCTCTTTCTGCGGCGTTTCAGGTCTCAAGCCGACTTACGGTGCGGTTTCGCGTTACGGACTTGTAGCCTATGCGTCGTCTCTCGACCAGATAGGCCCTATGGGTAAAACGGTTGACGACTGCGCCGCTCTTTTTTCCGTAATCCAGGGCAAGGACGAAAAAGACGGCACATCCATGGTCTATCCGAAATTTGACTTCGATAAAGCCGTCAAAGGCGACGTCGGCGGCAAAAAAATCGGTATTCCCGAAGATTATCTCGGCGAGGGCATTTCGCCCGACGTAAAGGACGCGGTTCTTGCCGCTGCCGATATCTTCCGTGCAAACGGTGCTTCGGTTGAAACCTTTAAGATGCCGATAGTAAAATATGCAATACCCGCATATTACATTATTGCCTGTGCGGAGGCGTGCTCAAACCTCTCGAGATATGACGGCATAAAATACGGCTATTCAAGCCCCAGCGCCGACACGCTTATGGAGACATACGTGAAAACGCGTTCGGAGGGCTTCGGCATGGAGGTTAAGCGTCGCATAATGCTCGGCAACTTCGTTTTAAGCTCCGGCTATTATGACGCATACTACAATAAGGCTCTTAAGGCTAAAAAGCTTATACAAAACGCCTTTTACGACGCCTTCAAAAAATATGATATGCTCTTAGGCCCCGTAGCTCCCACTACGGCGCTTAAAATAGGTGAAAGCCTTTCCGACCCGCTTAAAATGTACCTCGGCGACATATACACGGTTATGATAAACATAGCCGGTATGCCGTCAATGTCCGTCCCTTGCGGATTTGACAAAGACAATATGCCGATAGGTATGCAGATTATAGGCAAGCCGTTTGAAGAGGCGGAAATCATGAGTGCCGCAAAGGCATTTGAAAATGTCACCGACTTTCACAATAAGCTGCCGGATTTAGGCTAAGGAGGTAAAGCTTTATGGAATGGGAAATAGTTATGGGACTTGAAGTCCACACGGAGCTTGCCACCAAGACCAAAATCTTCTGCGGCTGTTCCACCGAGTTCGGCGGTGAGCCGAACACTCACGTTTGCGAAATTTGCTCCGGTATGCCCGGAACACTTCCTCTTCTCAACAAAAGAGTTGTGGAGTTTGCCGTGAGGACCGGCATAGCAACAAACTGCACGATTACTCAAAATAACAAATTCGACCGAAAAAACTATTTTTACCCCGATCTGCCGAAAGCGTATCAGATATCGCAGCTTTATCTGCCTATCTGCCGCAACGGTTTTATAGAGGTCAAGGATAAGGACGGCAATTCCAAAAAGATAGGAATTCACGAAATTCATATGGAGGAGGATGCAGGCAAGCTCGTCCACGATGAATTTGAGGACTGTACTCTTGTAGACTACAACCGCTGCGGCGTGCCGCTGCTTGAAATTGTTTCGGAGCCGGATTTCAGAAGTGCCGATGAGGTGCTCTCGTATCTTACGGAGCTGCGTTCGATTCTTCAGTACATCGGCGTTTCGGACTGCAAGATGCAGGAGGGCTCTTTAAGAGCGGACGTGAACCTTTCGGTTCGCCCAAAGGGACAAAAGGAATTCGGAACACGTACCGAGATGAAAAACCTCAACTCCTTCAGAGCAATAGCGAGAGCTATCGAGTATGAGGCCGAAAGACAAATCGAGCTTCTTGAGGACGGCGAAAAGGTAATGCAGGAAACGCGCCGTTGGGACGATAACAAGGGATATAGCTATGCAATGCGTTCCAAGGAGGACGCTCAGGATTATAAATACTTCCCCGAGCCCGACCTTCCGCCGATTGAAATCTCGGACGAATATATAGAAAATGTCAAAAACACTCTGCCCGAGCTTCCGGAAGCAAAAAAAGCTCGCTATATGTCACAGTTCGGTCTTCCCGAATACGACACCGGAATCATAACCTCGGACGTAAATCTCGTAAAGCTCTTTGAGCATACCGTTGAAATCTGCAATTCGCCTAAGGATGCGGCAAACTGGATAATGGGCGAGCTTATGAAAATGCTCAATGACACCGGCACCCTGTCAGAAAATATGTCATTTAATCCCGATTCGCTCGGCAAACTCATAAATATGATAAAGGCCGGTAAAATCAACCGCGGCACGGCAAAATCGGTATTCGAAAAAATATTCACCGAGGATGTCGATCCCGAAAAATATGTTGAAGAAAACAACCTCGGTCTTGTCACCGACCTTTCGGCTATTCGCCCCGTAATTGAGCAGGTAATAGCCGACAACGAAAAGAGCGTAAACGAGTATAAAGCAGGCAAAACCCAGGCAATGGGGTACATCATGGGTCAGGCAATGCGCGCTCTCAAGGGCAAGGCACCGGCTCAAGAGGTTCAAAAAATACTCAAGGAAATTTTAGGCTGATGAATACCAAATATCTTTTTCTTGACATAGACGGCACGCTCGTAGGTTTTGACGGCGTTATGCCCTCGTCGGCGTCGGAGGCGCTAAAAAAAGCTCACGAAAACGGTCACAAGCTCGTAATCTGCACCGGCAGACAGCTCTCGCAGGTTTATCCGTGGCTATTAAAGGAGATTCCCTTTGACGGTTTGATTTTATCGGGCGGAGCTATGGTTATAAATGACGGCAAGGTGGTAGCTCATCACTTTATAAGTCAAAGCAGTCTCAAAAAGCTGACCGATTACTTCGAGAACAGCAACACCGCATATTATCTGCAAACACAGAGCTTTCTCGTATCCAAAAAATGGTGCGTCGACCGCACGCTTTCGCTCTTTAATAAGCTTGGATACACCAAGGAGGATTTACTGACACTCTTCGGCGAAACGGTAATCGATGATAACGCCGGAAGCAGGAGCGATGTTGAAAAACTGATATATTACGATTCGGGTGTTGATTTTTCCGAGCTGCAAAAGAATATAGGCGATGAATTCTATATTGTCGGATACAGCTTCGGCAATCTCGGCAATACAAGCGGGGAGATTGCGGCGCGCGGAGTCAACAAAGCCAGCGGAATTAAAGAATATCTCGATTGCTGCGGCGGAGACATAAACGACGCATTCGCATTCGGCGACGCGGAAAACGATGTCGAAATGTTTAAGAGCGTAAACACGGGCATCGCAATGGGGAATGCCTGTGACGAGCTCAAACGCTTGGCCTCGTATATAACCGCCGATATCACGGATGACGGTCTGTACAAAGCGTTTGCGCATTTCGGTTTGATTTGAATTTTGATTATAAAGCAAAAAAGCACGTTTGAGTTATTGCTCAAACGTGCTTTTAATGTTTATTTGTTATCTTCCGAGATACGGCATGGGATTAGTTCGTCTGCCGTTTACATAGACCTCAAAGTGAAGATGCGGTCCGGTTACGTTACCCGAGGAGCCTATATTCGCAATAGGCTGACCTGCCGAAACCTTTTGACCGACACGCACCTTAAACGAACCGGGTAGGGTGTGCGCATAGAGCGTTGAAAGGCCGTTGCCGTGATTTATGACAATATAATAGCCCCAGCTCGGATGATATGTTGCCGTGGTTACGGTTCCCGAAGCCGCCGCTACTATTGTAAGACCGGTGCTTCCGCCGCCCGGCTTTACTATATCTATACCGCCGTGACGTCTTGCTCCGCCGTAGCCCGAAGAAACGGACGTTGCTCCTATTGCCGGCCAAACGAATCTGCCGCCTGTTGTAATGACCTTGCCGCCTGAGCCGCCATTTCCGGTGATCGGCGCCTTTGTGCCTATCTGTATAACCTCGTTTACAGGCTCCGAAAGAGTCACTCTTGAAACCTCTTTCGATGAAACACGAGTGCCGTCAATATAGGTTACAAGCTCCGTGACCTGCTGAACTCCGTTCACACCCTTTGTTGTAACCTTTTTTGTGCCTGTATAGAGATTGGCATTATTTACGTTTGTGCTTGTATAGGCTATTGCTTCATTATGAGTTTCGGTCTTTGTGACCTGCACTCTGACATAGTTTACCTCACTCGAAACAAGCAGCTTGTCGCCGGAACGTATTGTCTCGGAAAGGCCGGGATTCAGCTGTACCAATTCGGAAACGGTGAGCCCGTTTGCGGAAGCGATTCCCGAAACGGTATCTCCGTCCTTTACCGTGTAATACACCGCTTCGCTCTTTTTTGATTTGAGCTTGGCGGATAGCTTTTCCGCGTCCCAAACCGTGGCCTCGTTATCGGGATAAAGCCCCTGCTCATATGTTATGTTTTCAACGAAGCTCTTTGCCGCGTTGGGGTCGTCTATTTTATAATCGCTGAGTATCTTATCGAAAACGCTTGTAGCGTCCGTCTCATTTTTAACGGCGCACAAGAAATCGCCGTTAATATATATGCCGCAGGCATTGGTGATATTGCTGTCTGAATTTTCTATGAGCTTATCGCACATTGACGAGGAGTCGGTAAGGTCGGTCTTATTTACGACCTTGAGCTGATACTGCGCAGGCTTAATAAGCTCCTGCTCCTTACCGGAGGCAGACGCAGCGGTTTTGAGCCTTGTTTTGGCCTGCTGCTCGGCGTCGAGATATTCCGACTCGTTTTTGGCATAGCCTATTACGGAGCCGTTATATTTTATCTCAAGAGCGAGCGTGGCTTTGTTCCAATAGCCTATCGTGGAGCAAAGCACACCGAGGCAAATAATCGGGACAAGCAGATTTACCGCAAAAGTAAACACTATGCCATGCCTCGAAAATGCCTTCTTTATATAAATACGCAGCTTCGATTCGGCGGATTTTCTATCTGTATGGATAAGGGAATTTAAGCCTGAGCTGACTCTTTTTATATCTGCCATAAGGAGCTTGAATTCCGCGCTTACGGTTTTGAAGGTCTTGAGTATAAATTTGTCAATCACAAGAAACACGGCAAAAAATACCGCGCCGACTGTTTTTACGGGACGCGAAAGCCCCCTCGACAACCATTTCCCGAATTTCATAAATCCGGAGCCTGCCGTAAAACCTATGTGATATATTAAGTTGTAAAGCTTTTCAAAAAACATAACAGCCTCACAATAAAATAGTAAAAGTTATTTTACCATACAATGCGACAAATTTCAACCTTACGCTTTTACATACCCGTTGCCGAACATCTTATCTATTTGGCGTTTTATTCCTTTGTGCTCCGGCAAAAGCAAACCGCCGTCTGTCGCAATTATCATTTGAGCACTCTTTTGCGCCTCGTTCAGCATTCCGGTATCCGTCAGAATATCCGCAATCCGCAGCGACGGCAATCCGTGCTGCTTTGAACCGAAGAAGTCGCCGGGGCCACGCATTTTAAGGTCCTCATCCGCTATTAAAAAGCCGTCGTTAGTCTTGCACATTATATCAAATCTGCGTTTTGCCTCATCGTTTTGTGCATCCGACACCAAAATACACGTGGAGGGCGCGCTTCCCCTGCCGACTCTGCCGCGAAGCTGATGAAGCTGCGAGAGTCCGAATCGCTCGGCGTTTTCGATGACCATAATCACGGCATTCGGCACGTCCACACCTACCTCGATAACCACGGTGGACACAAGAAGCTGTATTTTGCCGCTCTCAAAATCGCGCATTATATTGTCCTTTTCCTTGGGCTTCATTTGGCCGTGCAAAAGTCCGAGCCTGTAACCCCTGAATGCGGTATTTTGTAAAAGCTTGTAATACTCCTGTGCAGGTATCAGGTCGCTGTCGCCCGCCTCGACAAGCGGACAGACGATATATGCCTGAAAGCCCCTATCAAGATGCTTTTTTATGAATTTGTATATTCTCTCATGCAGAGCCTGAGACACACAATACGTCTCGGTTTTTTGCCTGCCCGGCGGCAGTTCGTCGAGCACCGACACCGAAAGGTCGCCGTAAATTATGAGTCCGAGCGTTCTCGGTATGGGCGTAGCCGACATAACGAGAATGTTTGGATTTTCTCCCTTTTGGGAAAGCGATGCCCGCTGTGCCACACCAAACCTGTGCTGCTCATCGGTGACGGCTAATCCGAGGCGGCTAAACTCAACGTCGCCCTGTATAATCGCGTGCGTTCCTATGACAAGCTTCGCGGAACCGTCGCGCAACTCTTTTTTTATTTCTCTCTTTTCCTTAGCCGTGCTGCTTCCGGTCAAAAGCACAATCTTTATATCTGTACCGTCAAAGATTTTTGAAAGAGTTCTGTAATGCTGCTCGGCAAGAACCTCCGTAGGTGCCATAAATGCGCTCTGCATACCGTTTTTTGCCGCGTTATATATAAGTGCCGCCGCCACAAGAGTTTTACCGGAGCCGACGTCGCCCTGAAGCAAACGGTTCATCGGCTCACCCGATTTCATATCGGACAGTGCCTCAAAGACCGCTCTTTTTTGCGCTCTTGTCGGAGAAAACGGCAGACGGTGATAAAACTCTTCAGTACAGTCATTTTTGATAACCATCTCGGTTTTTTCTTCACCCGTTCGTTCCTTGATGGATAAAAGTCCCAGCTGCAATATGAAAAGCTCGTCGAAAATAAGCCTTTTTCTCGCCCTGTCAAGTGACTCGAAGCTTTCCGGAAAATGGATGTTGCGTATTGCATAATCAAGAGAGCAAAGGTCGTTTTTCTCAAGTATTTCGGACGGCATAAAATCAGGTATCTCTTTGCAGCCTTTTAATGCCTGCATTGTGCATTTTTCCGTGAGTTTGGAGCTCACATCAGCCGTTTGCGGATAAACGGGACGTATTCTGTCCTTATCCTCTCCTTTTGAAATCAACGGCGATACCATTTGCCTTATGCCGTGCTTATCTACTGTGATTTTGCCGAAAAAGAGATACTCTTCGCCCTCCTTCAGCATACTGTCAATAAACTTGTTGTTAAAAAAGACAAGATTTAACATGCCTATGCCTGTCTCTTATACACATCTGACGCTGCCGA
>ENA-OXFQ01000507-OXFQ01000507.1-human-gut-metagenome-genome-assembly--contig:-NODE-507-length-9202-cov-7.24172_pt1 | contig 9202 bp, 9 predicted proteins | sample MGYA00249836_ERZ652266 | MGnify/ENA primary metagenome ERZ652266 (study PRJEB26925, sample SAMN05826735) | human gut metagenome | biome: ENVO:2100002; feature: ENVO:00000062; material: ENVO:00002003...
GTCGGCAGCGTCAGATGTGTATAAGAGACAGTCTTAATATATTGTATCACATTTTTCGTGTTTTGCACCAATTATTTTGAATAATCGATAACATTTTTACTGTCCTTTAAGTAAACAGCACCCGAAACTACTGTCAGAGCGGCAGTTATCCACAGCAGTAAATTTGAAATATGCGGCAATGTGAACCAAGTATTCGCCGCCGCAAAAAGCTCTTTTGAAAATGATGTTACGGCTATATAGTCCGCCTCGCAAAGAAGCATTATTATAATCGTAAAGGTCATTTGACTGACAGTTTTGGCCTTTCCCCATTTGTTGGCGGGAATTACGACTCCGTCTGCGGCAGCTATCATTCTGACCGACGCCACGGCAAATTCTCTTGCAAGCACTATCATAACAATCCAAATATTGCAAAGCCCCATAGTCATAAACGCGAGCAGAGCGGAGGTTGTGAGAATCTTATCCGCTATCGGGTCAAGCAGCTTTCCGAAATTCGTCACCTGACCGTTTTTTCTCGCAAGATGGCCGTCAACGGCGTCCGTTATCGCTCCGACGGCGTAAATCGCCGTAGCGATAAGAAAACGGTGCGGAAGTGCTTCCCAAAGCAATGCCGCAAGGAAAAACGGCGTTATTATTATTCTGGCAATGGTCAGTTTATTGGGCAAATTCATCTTCATATGACTTCTCCGATCAGATCATATTCATTTACGTCGAATATCTCCACATCCACAAAGTCGCCCTCATTGAGTTCATAACCGCAGGTAAAGCTTACAGAGCCGTCTATATCCGGAGCGTCACGCCAAGTTCTGCCGTAATAGCTGTCGGTATAGCCGTCATAGCCCTCAACAACACAGCGCATTGTTTTGCCGATGTTGTCGTGATTCAGCTTTTCAAATATATTGTACTGCTGCTCCATTATGATTTCGCCGCGTTTTTTTCTGATCTCCTCATCCACCTGGTCGGGGAATTCCGCCGCCGGAGTTCCCTCCTCCTGAGAGTAGGCAAAGCAGCCGAGCCTGTCAAACTTCATTTCCTTGACAAATTCCGAAAGCTCGGAGAACTGCTCCTCCGTTTCGCCCGGGAAGCCTGTTATCAGGGTAGTACGAAGCACCACATCGGGTATTTTCTCTCTTATTTTCGTTATGAGTGCCGTAAGCTCCTCTTTTGAGCCGCGGCGGTTCATACGCCTCAAAATATCCGAATTGCAATGCTGAATCGGGATATCCATATAATTTACGATTTTATCGTTATTCGCAAATGTATCTATTATCTCGTCGCTGAGCCTTTCGGGATAGAGATATAAAACTCTTATCCACTCTATGCCCTCGATTTTTGACAGCGATGTCAAAAGAGCGGGCAGTGCGCATTTACCGAAAAGGTCCTCTCCGTAACGCGTTGTGTCCTGCGCAACGACTATAAGTTCTTTTACTCCGCCGTCTACAAGCGTTTTAGCCTCTTCCAAAATGCTCTCCGGCGTGCGGCTTCTGTATTTTCCGCGAATTGACGGTATTGCACAATAGGTGCAGTTGTTTGAGCACCCCTCGCCTATCTTTATATATGCGTAATAGGACGGTGTGGTGAGCATACGCTTACCGTCAAGCGGCAGGCAGGTTTTTTCGCCGAAGGTTTTAATATCCTCTTCGCCGCCGCAAACCTTTTCGCATACCTCGCATATGTCAGAATTCGAGCCTATGCCGACAACGGCGTCAACCTCGGGAATTTCCGACAATACTTCGTCCCTGTATCTTTCCGCAAGGCAGCCCGTGACAACTATTTTACGTATTACGCCTTCTTTTTTCAATTCGACCATATCAAGTATGTTTTCAATGGCCTCTTTTTTTGCATCCTCAATAAAGCCGCAGGTATTAACTATGACCACGTCGGCTCCGTCTACGTCATTTGTTATCTCAAAGCCGTTGTCCGCAAGCTTAGACAGCATAATTTCACCGTCAACCTGGTTCTTGGGACAGCCGAGAGATATCATACCGACTTTTTTACTCATAAAACTCACACATAGCCTTTCACGCTGTAATCAAAACGATTCGTTTTCTATGCTCTCAAACGCCGCACGTATGTCGGAATACGAATAGCCGAGGCGCAGAAGGGAATTTTTTGTGCGAATTATGCCCTTTTCGTCTCCGAGATTATTTCTGTACTTCGTTTGCAACAATAATATAATACGATTTAAATCGTCTTTGTCAAGTCTTTCAGCCGCTTCTTCGGCTAAAGCCCGGTCAATTCCGCGCCTCAAAAGCTCCTGTTTGACACGGCTGACGCCGTATTTGCGGTGCGTATAAAGCTCCTGCGCCAACATATCGGCAAATTCGCCGTCATTTATAAGTCCGAGCTTTTCGAGCTTATCCGCCGCCTGCTCGGCGCACTCCCTCGGGTACTTCTGCGTAAGCTTTCTCGTAAGCTCCGCCTTGCCGTGCGCCCGACGCGACAGAAGCTCGGCACCCTTTAAAAAAGCGCGACGGGAGTTCACGGACAAAGTTAAGTCCGCAAGCTCCTCGTCGTTAATTTCATTTACTTTATGCCATTTTTCGGAAAACCAAAACGTATCATCGACGGTAAGGGTATATACGTCGTCAACATATATATGTATTTTACCCTGCCTGCCGTCTTTAAAGCTCAGTTTCATTCGTCGTCATCCACTGCCACGTCGATTTTGGCTCTTGCCGCGGTCTTGGTGGTCTTTACGGGGCGATAAGCTATGGGCGCGTCTTCGTCGGCGGCGCTTTTGGCGGTTTCTTTTTTCTCGTCTCCCGCACCGTGCTCCTCCGCCATCTTTTCGCGAATCTGCTTCTCGATTTCGTCAGAGAGCGCCTTGTCGTTTTTAAAGAGATTTTTAACATTGTCTCTGCCCTGTCCGAGCCTTGTCTCGCCGTAAGAGAACCACGCGCCGCTCTTTTTGATGATGCCGTAGTTAACTCCGAGGTCAACTATCTCGCCGACCTTTGAGATGCCCTCACCGTACATAATGTCAAATTCAGCTGTCTTAAAAGGCGGAGCCACCTTGTTTTTAACTATTTTAGCCCTTGTTCTCGATCCGATAAATTCACCGCCCGAGCCCTTGAGCTGCTCGATGCGCCTTACGTCAACACGAATGGAAGCATAGAATTTAAGTGCCCGGCCACCGGTTGTAACCTCCGGATTTCCGTAGACCACACCGACCTTTTCACGGAGCTGATTTATAAATATAATTATTGTATTTGATTTTGAAATAACACCGGCAAGCTTACGAAGAGCCTGCGACATAAGTCTGGCCTGAAGACCGACGTGGCTGTCGCCCATATCGCCGTCTATTTCCGCGCGCGGAACGAGAGCCGCGACGGAGTCAACTATTATTACGTCAAGCGCGCCCGAACGCGCCAGTGCCTCAACTATCTCGAGTGCCTGCTCGCCGTTGTCGGGCTGCGATACCAAAAGGGAATCGACATCTACGCCGAGATTTTTTGCATATACCGGGTCAAGAGCGTGCTCCGCATCAACAAATGCAGCCTCGCCGCCGAGCTTTTGCGCCTCTGCCACAACGTGCAGCGCAAGTGTGGTTTTACCCGATGACTCCGGGCCGTAAACCTCAATTATCCTGCCGCGCGGGAAGCCGCCTATTCCGGTAGCACAATCAAGAGTTATCGAGCCTGTCGAAATAGCTTCGACATTGAGCGCATTATTATCTCCGAGACGCATAATGGTGCCGGAGCCGTATTTTTTCTCAAGCTGAAGTATGGCTGTATCAAGCGCTTTACTTTTATCGGACATCTAAAATTACCTCTCAATCGTACAAATGTTCGTTTGACGTCATTATATAATATCGCTTCAAAAAAAGCAAGAGTTTTTATAAAAATAGTTAATTTTAAAAAAATGCTTGCATTTTACTCCGTATTCTGTTAGAATACTGTTTGCTAATCATTAAAGGAGGTGCTCTTCGTTATGGCAAAATGTGAATTCTGCGGTAAAGACGTAGCTTTCGGCATTAAAGTTTCTCACTCACACAGACGTTCTAACAGAACCTGGAAGCCAAACGTAAAAAAAGTTAAGGCTATCGTAAACGGCTCTCCTAAAAGAGTTTATGCTTGCACTCGTTGCCTTCGTTCAGGCAAGGTCACAAGAGCTGTCTGAGGCATAAAGCAAACTTTATACGGACGAAAAATTACGACGCTTTCCGGGTTACCGGAGAGCGCTTTTTCGTTTCCGTAGGCATTTAAAATTCGGGGTACTGTTTATGAAAAAACTTTTGAGCCTTGTCAGAGCGGCCGTTGACCGTTACGACATGATAGACGACGGAGATAAAATCGCCGTGGGCGTTTCGGGCGGCAAGGATTCGCTTGCCCTTTTATATGCTCTCGCGCGGCTTCGCTCGTTTTATCCTAAGCACTTTGAGGTTATTGCAATTACGCTCGACTACCGCTTCGGCGGCATGGACGGCGACTATTCGGAAATACAAAAGCTGTGCGACAGCCTTGACGTAAAATACATCGTAAAAAAAACCGACCTTTGGGACGTTATATTCAATATCAGAAAAGAAAAAAATCCTTGCAGCCTCTGTGCCAAGATGCGTCGCGGCATTCTTCACGATACAGCTAAGGAATACGGCTGCAACAAAATCGCCCTCGGTCACCACCTTGACGACGCCGCCGAAACCTTTATGATGAATCTTTTGAACGGCGGCACAATTAAGTGCTTTTCTCCTGTCTCGTTTCTTTCGAGAAAAGAGCTGTATTTGATACGCCCTTTGATATTCGCTTACGAAAAAGACGTAAAGCGTGCGGCGGCAAGCCTTGACCTGCCGATAGTCAAAAGCAAATGCCCGGCAGACGGGGTAACGGAGCGGCAAAGCACAAAAGAGCTGCTCGCGTCTCTCGAAAGGCAATACCCGGCACTCCGAGAAAAAATCGTGGGTGCACTGCAAAGAGGCGGAATAAGCGGCTGGTAACAAAGTCAAAATGCGAAAAAGTGTTGTATTTGCCCTACTATAATGATATTATTTTATTGATTTGAAATTCACGGAGGTTTCTTTTATGCAACAAATTCTTAATCGCCCGGCAATAAAGGCCGAGGCAAAAAGCTTTATCGGTCAAAATGCGCGTTGGTGGAAAATGACGCTCGCAACGATTGCTTTATATCTGCTCAACGGCGGAATTTCGATTTACGTAAATATTGTCACAGCCATAAACCGCGACGACCCTTCGACAACAGTCGGTTATTCAAGCAGTATAATTACTCTTTTGCTTATACCGTTTACCATAGCCGCATCAGGCTACTACCTTAATCACATACGCGGCTTTAACCCCGAATGGAAAAGCCTATATAAGGAGGGTATAGACAACTACGGCTCATATCTCGTAACCGGTGTGCTCGTAAATGTATTTACCTTCCTTTGGTCGCTTCTGTTTGTGGTTCCCGGCATAATAAAGTCTCTCGCTTACTCACAGGCAAACTATGTTATCCACGACAATCCGCGCCTTAAGGGCAAGGAAGCCATCGAGATAAGCAAAAGGATGACAAACGGCTTCAAGGGCGATCTCTTTTCGATGTATCTCAGCTTTATAGGCTGGTATATTTTGGTGGGGCTCACCGGCGGAATACTCTCAATATATGTCACTCCTTATGTTGAGACGACGGCTGCCATGTACTATGAGAACCTCAAGAGATATTCGATTGAAAACGGCATTGTAGCTCCCGAGGCGTTCGGTATAGCTCCCGTTACGGGCGGCGCACAGGGTGGAAACGGCGATTCTCAAAGCTCTTACGCGGTCGGCAGCTCATATTCCGCCCCCGTCGACAGCGACCCCTACAAGGCTGTCGGCATAAATCCCGAGGATACATTTAAGCCCGGCAACCCGGACTCTGATAATTCAGATAATATGAAAGGTGAAAACTAATGAAATACGTTGTAGTTCTCTATGACGGAATGGCAGATTACCCCGTTCCCGCTCTCGGCGGCAAAACACCGATGGCAGTTGCAAAAAAACCGAATCTTGACTTTCTCGCAAAGCACGGCGAGGTAGGCCTTGTAAGAACCGTTGCAGAGGGCTTAAAGCCCGGCAGCGACGTTGCCAATATGAGCGTTCTCGGCTTTGACCCAAAGAAGTGCTACACCGGACGTTCTCCTCTTGAGGCGGCAAGCATGGGCGTTGAGCTTCTTGACACGGACGTTACGCTGAGGACAAATCTCGTAACTCTCTCCGACGAGCCGAATTACGAGGACAAGACCATGGTGGACTACTGCGCCGGTGATATTTCTACCGAGGAGGCTCACGAGATAATCAAATCGGTACAGGAAAAATTCGGGAACGACAGATTCCGTTTTTACCCCGGAGTCAGCTACCGCCACTGCCTTGTCTGGTCAAACGGCACAACAGAGCTCGGAAATATGACTCCCCCTCACGATATTTCGGGCAGAGTTATAGGCGAATATCTCTCCTCTTCCGAAAACGCAAAAGAGCTTATTGCCATGATGAAGGAGAGCTACGACTTTTTAATGCAGCACCCCGTCAACAAAAAGAGAATAAGCGAGGGCAAGCACCCCGCAAATTCAATTTGGCTTTGGGGCGAAGGCAAAAAGCCGGCTCTGCCGTCGTTTTACGAGACCTTCGGCAAAAAAGGTGCTATAATCTCGGCGGTTGACCTTCTTAAAGGAATAGCAAAATGCGCCGGTATGGCCGCTCCCGAGGTTGAGGGAGCCACAGGCTACATTGATACTAACTTTGAGGGCAAGGCAAGAGCCGCCGTCGAAGAGCTTAAAAACGGCTGCGACCTCGTATATATTCACTTTGAGGCTCCCGACGAGTGCGGCCACAGAAACGAACCCGAAAACAAGGTAAAATCCATTGAGATGATAGATTCGCGCGTACTCCCCATAGTTCTCGACGCACTCAAGGAGTATGACGACTACAAAATAATGGTGCTCCCCGACCATCCTACTCCCATTGTTACGGGCACGCACGCCTCAGACCCCGTACCGTTTATGATTTATCATAAAAATGACGAAAAGGACAGCGGCGTTGACTCTATAAACGAAGAGAGCGCAAAAACGACCGGCCTGTTTATAGAGCATGGCCCCGACATTATGAAGAGATTTTTGGAGGATTAAAAAAATGGGATACAATCCTGATTCCGCAATAGAGACAAAATGCGTACAGGCAGGCTGGCAGCCGAAAAACGGCGAGCCGCGAGTTCTGCCCATTTATGAATCTACAACATACAAATATGACACAAGTGCCGAAATGGCAAAGCTTTTTGACCTTGAGCCGGGTTATATGTATACGCGCCTTGCGAACCCGACAAACGACGCGGTCGCAAATAAAATCGCATGCCTTGAGGGCGGTGTCGGCGCGGTGCTCACATCATCGGGTCAGGCGGCAAATTTCTTTGCGCTTATAAACATACTCGGTGCAGGCGACCATATAGTAAGCTCCGCCACTATTTACGGCGGCACATTTAATCTTTTAAACGTGACTATGCGTAAAATCGGTGTTGACGTTACGTTTGTTGACCCGAGAGCGAGTGAAGAGGAAATAAACGCAGCCTTCCGCGACAACACAAAGGCGATGTTCGGCGAAACAATAGCGAATCCGTCGCTTGATGTATTGGACATTGAGAAGTTCGCAAAAATCGCACATTCGCACGGAGTTCCGCTTATAGTTGACAACACTTTCCCCACTCCCATAAACTGCCGTCCGTTTGAATTCGGCGCAGACATAGTAACTCACTCTACCACAAAATATATGGAAGGTCACGCTTCTACAATAGGCGGATGCGTCGTTGACAGCGGCAATTTCGACTGGTATCAAAATGATAAATTCCCGGGGCTTACAACTCCGGATGAGAGCTATCACGGAGTTACATACGCTAAGGACTTCGGCAAAAACGGCTATATCGTAAAGATAGTAGCACAGCTTTTGCGCGACTACGGCTCAACTCCGTCGCCGTTTAATTCATTCCTCTTGAACATAGGTCTTGAGTCGCTCGCGGTACGTGTGGAACGCCACTGCGAAAACGCACAAAAGGTTGCCGAATATCTTGAAAAGAACGATAAAATCGCGTGGGTAAATTACCCGGGGCTTAAATCAAGCAAGGATTACGAGCTTGCCAAAAAATATTTACCGCACGGTACCTGCGGCGTAATTTCCTTCGGCGTAAAAGGCGGAAGAGAAAAAGCCGAACAGTTTATGAACTCATTAAAGCTTGCCGCCATAGTCACACACGTCGCCGATGCGAGAACCTGCGTTCTTCACCCCGCAAGCTCCACTCACCGTCAGCTTTCGGACGAGGAACTCACGGAATGCGGCGTAACCCCCGACCTCGTAAGACTTTCCGTCGGCATTGAAAATGTAAACGATATAATCGCCGACATAGATAATGCTCTTAAAGTCATATAACACACATAACACATAAAAACAGCCGTCCGAAAACCTGATTCGGACGGCTGTTTTTTACTTATAAATCATCTGTTTTAAACAGTAATTTTTTGCTTTATTTGATATGGTAAACGCGGTTTTCGGCTATGGTATGCCCCTTCGGCTCTTCGTCGGCATAGCCTAAGGCACAATGTCCTATCCCCTCATATTCGCCGTTTATACCGAGCTTTTTGAGAATCGCCTTACCCTTTTCGGATTCAAATTCCTCCTTTGCGCGGTGAATCCAGCATGAGCCGAGTCCGAAATTATGTGCGGCAAGCATAAGGTTTCCCATTGTAAGCGAGCCGTCGTAAACAGCTGTGCGGCACTCCTTATTTGCCAGCACAATAAGTATTGCGGGCGCGCCGTAAAACGGGTCAAAGCCCTCCTGCCAACCGCCTATTTCGCGGTTCATTTCGGATATTTCGTCGCGCATTTTTCTGTCTGTAACGGCAATGATTATCGGCGACTGCTTATTCATACCCGACGGCGCATAAAGCCCCGCCTCGATAATCTTATCCATAAGCTCCTGCGGTACTGCGTCGGGCTTAAACTTTCTTATACTTCTTCTCGTTTTCATATTTTCGATAGCTTCCATAATTTTATCCTTTCCTACAATTCAGGTCTTTTTAATTTAAGTAGCCTTTCGGGCACAAAAAGTCGTATCATCATCAATATAGCACATTTGTCAAGCACAGACCGTAAAAAACAAATACACCTTATTTTTGCTTTGTAAGCAATGCCACGCTCTCAACGGTATTCCCTTTGTCCCACAAAAGTTCCGTAACTTCCCCGCCATCCTT
>ENA-OXFQ01000532-OXFQ01000532.1-human-gut-metagenome-genome-assembly--contig:-NODE-532-length-8747-cov-15.5873_pt1 | contig 8747 bp, 9 predicted proteins | sample MGYA00249836_ERZ652266 | MGnify/ENA primary metagenome ERZ652266 (study PRJEB26925, sample SAMN05826735) | human gut metagenome | biome: ENVO:2100002; feature: ENVO:00000062; material: ENVO:00002003...
CAGAGAAAGTTCTAATCCTAATACCTCCAATATGGCATAGAGCTTTTGAAAATTAATATTTATTTCTCCATTTTCAATTTTTGTTATAGTATTGATACTGATTTGTGCTAAATCGGCAAGTGTTTGCTGATTTATACCCAACATTTTTCTTCGTTGGCGAATCTGTATTCCAATTTGTTTCATATTCCCAATATATTGTGAATTTGAAACAAAAATACTAAGTATTTGTTTGATAAGCAAGGAAATTCCCAATATATTGTGAATTTGAGCTTTTTGTGGCTTGAGTTATGTACCTTTATCATGAAATTCACAATATATTGTGAATTTGATTACGGCTATTTGTACTTTTGATTTTAGAATGACAGAGATTTCTTTTTGTTTGTAGAGTGTTTCTCAATTAACATTGTTAACTCCATTTCTCCGTTATTTTATTCTTGTGTGCAAATAACAAGCCTTTTGCATTGAAAACACTTGCTATTTGCATTTAAAGAACAAGCTTTAACGTAGCGTTAAAACAAAGCTTTGGGCGAGAGAAATCTTGTGCTTTAAAAACACTGTGTTTTAGTTCGTTAAGCACACTTTTTACTTCTTTGTTTCACTGAATCCTTTTCTGGTCAAAAGCCTGTATACTTGCTTTTTTGTCAACTACAAATAGGGGACTGACACTCTCTGCTACCTTCTTTTCGTCTTGTTTAGCGCCGCTATCAGGTATCTTCCTTTGGCTCCGATGTCGCTCCAGCAAGTGTTGGCAATCAGTTTCCATACCGTCGTTCCCTTCCTCCCATAGTCCGACAGCCTGAGTATGGAGTTTACTTCCCCGGTGTCGGTAATGCTCAATCTCTTTAGCGTGTCCATCAGTCCCGAGTAATTGTGCGTCATTGTATTGAAGGCGTATCCCGGTATCGGGAGATAAGCAGAATCCCCCTTCCGCTCTTCTTCCTCCCCTTTGGGGGGAGCTGAGGGGGGAAATTCTTTATTTTCCTCTGCTTTCTTTTCTTTTACTTTACTTTGTCCGGAATTGCATGCATTTTTTGCGTCAACGGCTACATGATGTACTACATTTTTCGGGTTAACAGGTGTTTTTTCCTTTTTGAACAGCTCTGGTTGCTGAATTTCTTGTAGTGCCGGGGGAGTGTCGGCTTTTCCATTTTCTTTTTCCGGTTTCACCATCAGGTAAGGGAGCTCCGACAACTCTCTTTTCCTTCGCTTTGTCGCTTCCATCCATACTTTCTGTATACTTTCCGAAGTCAGTATTCCGTTTTCCTGATAACTGTTTCTGTCCAGTATTCCTTTGGTGAACAGAATCTCGATGATCCCCTGCACCTCTTCTGCCTGCACCTCTCTTCCTGCCTTGTTTGCGAAAATCAGGCATTGTTCTTCATCCCATCGTATGTAGTATCCCTCCTTGTAAATCTTACACATCAGTTTCAGCACAATTGCCGACCCTTTTATTCCATATTTTGCTTCTATCACTTCCATTGCGTTCTCTTCCATGAAGTTTACGCCCACCGGAAAATAATTGATCCCGTCGTATGCTATTGCCATATTTGTTTTTTTAGATTAGTTGTTTGTACTTTCAATAATACATTTACCACAAATTACTCCGGATTTCCAAAGACGTTTTCACTTGATTCCTCAAAGTATAAATAATTCATCCGTGAAAATCCGTGTAATCTGTGGTGACGCCCTATACGATCGGTCTCCACTCCATGAAGTTCTCCACCTGGAATGTCGTCCATCGCTGTTCGTCCACATTCCAGTAGACTACTGCGCCTTCTATTTTTGTGGGATCATACTTCTTACGGAACTCCGCTTCGTAGTAAATCAATGTTGCTTTCACCAGTTGGAAACTCCCGTTTTGTTTTCGGTAAGCTACCGTCGCATGTCCATATTGCATATGGTCCAGGAGTGCTTCAAGTCGTTCTGCCATCCATTCGGCGCACGACTCGGTGTATCCTTTCTCGAAGACGATCCGTTTTTTCCATCTCAGTTTCATGGCTTCACTTTGTGATGCCGGGCTTTTCAACTTCTTCATATTATAATGATTTTAAAGTTTATAAATTGTTTGTCGGCCCGAAGGTAGAGTGTTTGCCGATTAGGTTGGAGTATAATAATTCATGGTGTGTTTTCTTGTCTATTTTATGCCAATGGATTTATCTCGTAGCATTTCGTTCCAGATGGTGTTTGTTTCCTTTAGAATAGTGCTGAACTTCAATGGAATGAATATTCCATTTCGAATATTCCCTAATAGTTTTTTGTCGTCTATATATCGTGCTAATGCAACTTGTGATGTCTCCTTTTTTATACCCATTGCCCCATCTTGATAGAGTGTGATTAGTAGCTTTAAGCATTCGTAGTGTTTCAAAACAATCCCTTGTATGGGTTTCTCCTTTTTTCGTCCTCTGTTTGACTTAAGGTCTCTATTGTCAGAGATTTGCTTGTTGTCCGTTTTGTTTTTTTTGAATTCTTTTTTTTTCTTCTTGTTGTTTGTTTTCGTAGTTCATAATCTTTTTAATTTTAGTGATTTTTATTTGTATAAAATGTTGCAAAGGTATGAACGAAAAATTTAGTAAACTTACAAATATAAGATAAATTGTGGAGTTTAATTTCTTTTTGGAGGTAAGCTGTTGGCTTATAGTGAGATAATTTGTTTAAGGAGAGATGTTTCAAAAAACGTTCGTCTATTTGAACGCAAAGATAAGGGGTATTTTCATAATAGCAAAATGTTTAATTAAAAAAAAGATTTGCACTCTTGCCTTTCTACCTTAATATATTAATTTCTAGATAGATATCTATGGATAAAAATCTCTTTTTTATCTGTCTGCTTTTATGTTTCGATACTGAAAAAATGAATACAAAAATAGTGTTCAAATAGACGAACGTTTAAAAACACGTTTTTTTAGTATAATTCGTTTGTTTATAGTTTCTTACCAGATAGGTAATGAGTAACTACAAGAAACCGTGGCAAGAGAGTACAAAGCTTGCCGTATATTACATAAAGTACTCGCAAGTGATTGAATTTCAAGTGTATGTAAGAAGTTCAAAGCCCCGGGAGAATGTCCTTTTCTGAAATAATCGTATAATGGAAGTGGAAAAAGAGACCGAAATATGGTTCGCTATGCGTGCCACTTATCGTCGAGAGACTGACGCTATGCGGTTGCTTGCGAAAGAGAACTTGGGCTGTTTTGTTCCTATGCAATATAAGATAAGTATAAAGAAAGGGAAAAAAGTCCGTGTTTTGGTTCCTATCATTCACAATCTGATTTTTATTCATGCTTGTCCTTCCGAAGTGAAACGTGTCAAGTCTATGGTTGCTTATTTGCAATATATCACCGATACCCGTAGCGGCAAGAAGATAATTATCCCCGACAATGAAATGCAGCGTTTCATCGCTGTAGCCGGTACTTACAGTGACCATCTTTTATACTTTCAACCCGATGAACTCAACTTGTCCAAAGGAACCAAAGTCCGTATTACAGGTGGTGACTTCGAGGGCCAAGAAGGTGTTTTCCTGAAAGTGAAAGGTGCCCGGGATCGTCGCGTAGTCATTGCTATACAAGGTGTCATAGCCGTTGCCATGGCCACTATTCACCCTGATCTTATAGAAGTAATCAAATAATTCATAATTCAAATTTATTATGACTCTTTCCGAAGAAGTAGCTTCCCTTCAGCGTGCCGCGCACGACCTGATGTATTTGGGCATGGACGGGAGTCCCATTTACAGCGATGACTTGTCCCGCCGCAACAATGAAGTTTACCGCTTGACCACAACATTGTATAATTCCGGTGTCCAAGGTTCCACGGTTGAAGAACAGGCCTCTGTCTGTCTCGCTCTCCTAATGGGTTACAACGCATCGTTCATCGACCACGGAGAAAAGCGCGAACATGTCCAGAAGATATTAGATCGTTGCTGGGATATCCTCGATACTCTTCCCGCTTCACTATTGAAGCTTCGTCTGCTTACCGCCTGCTATGGTGAGGTATTCGACGAGCCTTTGGCTGACGAAGCCCGTGCAATTATCGCTTCTTGGGATTCGGTATCACTTACTACTGAACAGCAAGAGGCTATCAACGAGTTTCAGACTGTGGTGGATAATCCTTATCCGTGGGAGTATGTTGAAGAATAAATTTGGATGAACGAAAGATAATATGCTTAATGTAGATAATTTTATCGGCGAAAATATTACTTTTCGTCGTTCCAGCATGTTTGCTCCTGATATTGCAGCAAACAGTGATCGTCTTCGCCAGGAGGTTGAAGGTAAGAGTTTATTGGTGATTGGTGGTGCGGGTTCCATCGGTTCTTCCTATATAAAAGCCATTCTTCCTTTTAAGCCTTCCAAACTTGTTGTGATCGATTTAAACGAGAATGGATTGGCCGAACTTACCCGTGATTTGCGTTCCACTTATGGGCTGTATATTCCGAAGGAGTATCGTACTTATACCCTGAACTTTGCAGATCCCATCTTCGAGCGGATGTTCCGTAAGGAGCAGGGTTTTGATATTGTAGCCAACTTTTCGGCACACAAGCATGTACGGAGTGAGAAAGACGAATATTCGGTACAGGCTCTGATTGAAAATAATGTAATAAAAGCCAAGAAACTGCTTGATCTGTTATCGGAATTTCCTCCCCGTCATTTCTTTTGTGTTTCTACGGATAAAGCAGCCAATCCTGTGAATATAATGGGGGCTAGCAAGCGTATCATGGAAGATATGATAATGGCCTACTCCTCTAAATTTAAAGTCACTACTGCCCGTTTTGCCAATGTCGCCTTTTCCAATGGCTCCCTATTGGCCGGTTTTATTGACCGTATCATGAAGAAACAGCCTTTGGCTGCCCCCAACGACGTGAAACGTTACTTTGTTTCTCCTGAGGAAAGCGGTCAGATCTGTATGCTTGCCTGCGTTCTTGGAAATAATGGAGAGATTTTCTTTCCAAAGTTAGGTGAGGAAAAGATGATCACTTTTTCTTCTATCTGTGACCGTTTCCTCCGCACTTTGGGTTATGAAAAAAAAGAGTGTGCTACAGATGAAGAAGCCAGAAGATATGCTGCCGAAATGCCGGATGACAGCAAGATATATCCTGTTGTTTATTTTGAAAGTGATACCACGGGTGAGAAAGGCTACGAAGAGTTCTATGTGCCCGGTGAAAAGTTAAATTTGGAACGTTTTTCTTCTTTGGGTGTGATTGAGGATGCCAGTAAACGTCCTTTGTCTGAATTGGATTCCTTCTTTGATGAACTGGAGTCTCTCTTTGCCCTTCCGGATTGCCATAAGTCTGATATCGTGACTGCACTTAAAAGATTTCTTCCCAATTTTGAACACGTGGAGAAAGGAAAGAATTTAGACCAGAAAATGTAAGTTAATTAAATAATATACAATGGAATATCAAATCCCTTTATTTCAGTTGAATTTCAATGAAGATGAAATTCAGGCAGTAGCAGACACTATTCGTTCAAAATGGATATCTACAGGTCCTAAATGTGAAGAACTGGAGAATTTGTTTATTGAAATGATGAATGTGAAGTATGCAGTGAGTTTATCTAATTGTACAGACGCTTTGCATTTAGCTTGTCTAACTAGTGGCATTCAACCGGGAGATGAAGTACTTTGCCCTTCTTTGACTTTTGCTGCATCTGTCAATTGTATTCGATATGTGGGGGCAACACCTGTATTTTGTGATATTGTAGGTCCGAACCATATAAATATTGATCCGGAAGATATAAAAAGAAAAATAACTTCGAAAACAAAAGCTATTATCGTCGTTCACATGGCGGGTTTTCCTGCAAAAATGGATGAAATTATGTCCATAGCTAAAGAATATGACCTCAAAGTCATTGAAGATGCTTGCCATGGGCCGTTATCCGAATATAAAGGAAAAAAATTAGGTACAATTGGAGACGTAGCCACGTTTAGTTTCTTTTCGAATAAGAATATTAGCACTGGAGAAGGCGGGATGTTGATAACCAATAATGAAAAGATTGCATCTAAAGCCCGCTTACTTCGTTCACATGGTATGACCACAATGTCATATCAAAGAGCTAAAGGTCATGCTACCGCATACGACATCATTGATTTAGGTTACAACTTTCGTATGGATGATATACGTGCATCAATAGGTTGTGTTCAGATGCGGAAATTACAGGCTGATTTAGAGAAACGTGTTCGTGTCAGAAGCAAATATATTGAGGAACTTTCTAAAATAGGAGGGCTCATAGTCCCATTTGCAGATAATACAGAATTTGTTTCAAATTATATAATGCCGGTTGTTTTGGTTAACTCAACTAAAGATAAAAGGGACAAAATAAGAAATAGAATACATGCATCAGGTATTCAAACCAGCAACCATTATCCGGCAATACATAAATTCTCGATTTATAAAGATTATGGTGCAGTTTTACCTCAGACCGAATATGTTGCTGATAATGAAATAACATTGCCAATGTATGCCGATTTGACGGATGAACAGATTGAATTTGTAACTCACACTGTGGATGTTGCAATCAATGGATAACAAAGTAATATTAGTGGGTGGCTTCCATGAAATTATAGAGCTTTGTGAAGATAACGATATTGAAATAGCAGGTATAATTGATAACTATCTCACAAATGATACATATTGGGGATATCCGATCATAGGTACGGACGATAAAGCCAAAGTCTTGTTTGAAACATATAAGAATGTTCCGGTATTGATAACTCCGGATGTACCTCATGTTCGTTATAAGTTATACCATTATTATAAAAGTATTGGTTTCCAGGTGGCTTCATTAATCAGCCGGGATGCATCCATCTCCCGTAGTGCAATAATAGGTGAAGGAACAATAATACAGAGAGGTGCCAATCTCTCTTCAAATATCAAAATAGGACAGATGGTTAAAGTAAATACGAATGCCAATATTATGCATGACTGTCTAATCGGCAATTATGTTACTGTAGCGCCTAATGCTGTCTTATTAGGGAAAGTTGAGATTGATGACAAGGCTTATATTGGTGCTAATGCAACTTTATTGCCTTCAGTAAAAATAGGGGAAAATGTAACAGTGGGAGCAGGTTCTGTTGTTACAAAATCAGTCCGTCCTAATACTGTAGTAAAAGGTAGTCCCGCTAAATGACTTTTTTCTCATCTATTCTATTTATTACGCATTTAAATTATAGAGAAATAAACAGTAAATATGCTTCTTGATAAAATACAGAATCTAATCATTCAGTCTGATATTTCTATCTTTCAATCGATGAAGAAGATGGATGAAGAGAAAGTAAAGCTTCTATTTGTCTTTAGAGGAGATTGTTTTGTTGGAATTTTAACAATTGGAGATATCCAAAGGGCTATTATCAAACAAAATGATACAAGTATGCAAATAAATAATATCCTTGATCAGAATAAGGTATTTGCGTATAAAGGTGAAAGCCTTGAAATAATAAAGAATAAAATGATTCATTTACGTGCGGAATGCATGCCCATACTCGACAGTAAAGGTGAATTGGTTGATGTCTTGTTTTGGAAAGATTTGTTTATTGATGAAGTACGTGTGGATGACAGGAAAATAGATTTACCAGTAGTTATCATGGCAGGCGGTAAGGGCACGCGTTTAAAACCCCTCACAAATGTCATCCCTAAACCCTTAATCCCAATAGGAGATAAAACAATTCTTGAGGCAATTCTGGATCAATTTGAATCTATAGGTTGTAGTAAATTTTATATGTCAGTAAATTACAAATATGATATTTTAAAATTTTATCTGGCTCAGTTGGATCATAAATACGATATTCGTTTTTTTAAAGAGGATAAGCCATTGGGTACAATTGGAAGTGTTTCATTACTAAAAGATAAAATATCAACTCCTTTTTTTGTTTCTAACTGTGATATAATTATAGATCAGGATTATAGGGACGTATACGATTATCATATTAACAATAGTAATGATCTTACAATTGTTACGGCTGTTAAAAGAACACGTATTCCTTATGGGGTTATCGAAACTATTGAAAACGGATTAATGACTGAGTTGATTGAGAAGCCTGAATTTACCTATATGATTAATTCGGGAGTTTATATATTACAGCCTGAATTAATCAATGAAATTCCAGAAAATGAATTATTTCATATTACTCATCTTATGGAGAAAGTAAAAAGTAGAGGTGGTAAAATAGGGTGTTTTCCTGTCAGCGAAAAGTCATGGACTGATATTGGAGAATGGAACGAATATCTAAAGCTACTTGGAATCTAAGATATTTATTATTTTTATAATTAATTGATAGAGTATACAATAAATGTTTTTGATTTAATAGAAGAAAGTGGCAAAGACAATTCTTGAAAAAACAATAACTGGATTTAAGTGGACAAGTACGAGTACAGTGATAAGCAGTATAGCTAAGTTCTTACAGATTGTGATTTTAACTCGTTATTTAGATAAAAATGATTTTGGCCTAGTTGCAATTGCATTACTTATAATATCATTTACAGATATTTTTTTAGATATGGGAATATCTTCAGCTGTGATGTATCGGAAAAATATTACAAAAAACGAGTATAGTTCTTTGTTTTGGTTAAATATTGTAATGGGAATCATTCTATTCTTTTTATTATTAATTTCTACCCCTTTTATTGCAGAATATTATAAATTGAGCGAATTGAAATATATATTACCTTTATTATCTTTAAATTTATTATTTCTATCAACTTCTCGTTTACAAAGAACTATCCCTGTCTCTTATACACATCTCCGAGCCCACGAGACAGGCAGAAA